>Ga0209347_1000080_pt1 | contig 270772 bp, 229 predicted proteins | sample AutmiccommuBRH23_FD_187382 | JGI IMG/M metagenome (GOLD analysis project Ga0209347, IMG submission 187382) | Deep subsurface microbial communities from Mt. Terri, Switzerland - Autotrophic microbial communities BRH/23 (SPAdes) (version 2) | ecosystem: Environmental > Aquatic > Deep subsurface... | reverse complement strand
AGGCAGTGGCAGGACCAACGGTGGATCCACCAGTACTTCAGCCTGGAAGATGTGGTCTAACATGTGCTGTGGATTGGATAGTCCCTGGATGCGCCCGGCGCGCGGCGAAACCCCCAGCAGGATCACCCCGCCGCTGCCATTGGCCATCCCCACCAGCACCCCTGCCAGGCGTTCCAGGGGCACATCTTCAGGGAACCAGTGCAGCTCAGGACCTAAACCCGCGGCCAGCAAAGCCTGCAAATCGTGCGAGTGAGTCAAAACAATTTTTCTCCTCAGCCAACAAACCTGGGCCGTCCAAAATAAAAGGGCGAAGCGTGTTTCGACCGCCACAGTTGGCACTCATCGCACTGCTTCGCCCCTACCGTGGCGATAAACGCTACAGAAATGCTATTTTTGGACAACCCACGCGTAAATCAACTAAACGCTGGGCTGTATGGTCTGCGGGTCTGCAGGCGGTTTGGAGGTAGCTTCCATCGCAACCTCCTGGGAATCCTTGCGGCGGGAGCGCGGCACACGAGTTTTCTTCTCCTGCGTCACCAGGGCGACTTCCAGGACCTGGTCCATATGCTCCACTGGCACAATATTCAGCTCGCTCCGGGCGCGCTTGGGTAGATCGATCAGGTCTTTCACATTGCGCCTGGGCAGCAGCACGGTGCGAATACCCGCCCGGTGGGCTGCCAGCACCTTCTCGCGCACACCACCCACCGGCAGCACCCGCCCGCGTAAGGTGATCTCGCCCGTCATGCCCACATTACAATTGACTTCGCGCCCGGTAAAAGCGGAGGTCAGGGCTGTGGCCATGGTAATGCCTGCGCTGGGGCCGTCCTTGGGGATGGCGCCTTCCGGGATATGGATATGGATATCCACCTGGTCGAATATATCCGCATCGATCTCCAGGCTGCGGGCGCGTGATTTCAGGTAAGACAGCGCAGCCTGCGCCGATTCCTGCATCACGTTGCCGATCTGCCCGGTGATCTGCATATTGCCCTTGCCTTCCACCAGCAGCACTTCCACGGGCATGATCTCGCCGCCGTTTTCGGTCCAGGCAACTGCGGTTGCCACGCCCACTTCGTTCTGGCGATCGGCTTCCTGATTGAAGAACTGCGGCGGGCCCAGGAAGCGCTCGACATAGGCAGCCGTGATGCGCGTGGCAAAACGCTTCCCTTCAGCTTTACGGCGGGCTACTTTGCGGCAAATCTTACCCAGCTCGCGCTCCAGGTTGCGCACCCCGGCTTCATAGGTGTATTCGCGGATGGCGCGCAGGATCGCCGGGTCGGTGATGGTGATCTCTTCCGGCTGCAGGCCGTTCTCTTCAAGCTGGCGCGGCACCAAAAAGCGGTTGGCGATTTGCAGCTTTTCTTCTTCGATATAGCCGGGGAACTCAATCACCTCCATGCGGTCCAGCAAGGCAGGTGGGATGGTGCCGGTGGTATTGGCAGTGGTGATGAACATGACCTTGGACAGGTCATAGGAAAGCTCAAGGTAATGGTCCGAGAACGAGTTGTTCTGCTCTGGATCGAGCACTTCGAGCAAGGCTGCGGCAGGGTCGCCGCGAAAATCCTGGCCCAGCTTGTCGATCTCGTCCAGCATAAACAGTGGGTTCAAAGTGCCAGCCCGGCGCATGGTTTGCAGAATGCGCCCCGGCAGTGCGCCGATATAGGTGCGGCGGTGGCCGCGGATCTCGGCTTCGTCGCGCACACCGCCCAGCGAGAGACGCACAAACTTGCGCCCCAGGGCTTCGGCGATGGAGCGCCCCAAAGAGGTCTTGCCCGTACCGGGCGGGCCGATAAAACACAGGATCGGCTGGCGCAAGCGCTTGGGATTCAAACTGCGCACGGCAATATATTCCAGGATGCGTTCTTTGGCGCGCGGCAAGCCGAAGTGGTCACGGTCCAACACGACAGCAGCATTGCGCACATCCAGGTTGTCCTCGGTGGCGGCTGCCCAGGGCAGATCCAGGATCCACTCCACATAGGTGCGCACAATCCCCACTTCGGGGGACATAGGCGGCATCTGCGCCAGGCGGTCCACTTCTTTCAAGGCGCGTAATTGAGCCTCTTCCGGCAGGTTCGCATGCTCCACGCGGTTGTGGAGATCCAGCACCTCACGCGCCCACGGGTCGCTGTCTCCCAGCTCGGTCTGGATAACCTTCATTTGCTCGCGCAAGTAAAACTCGCGCTGGGTGCGGTCCACTTCACTTTGGGCACGCGTATGGATCTCGTCTTCCAGTTCGAGCACATCGGCTTCTTTGGCCAGCAGGCTGATCACCTGCTTCAAGCGTTCCATTGGATCGAGGACCAGCAGCAAATCCTGGCGATTTTGCAGCGGGGGAGCGATGGCAGTGATGATCATATCCCCCAGCCAGCCGGGCTCCTTAATATTCAACGCAAACAGATAAGCTTCCTCGGGCAGAGAACGGTCCAGCTGCACACAGCGCTGGAACATCTCCAGGGCTGTGCGCATGGTAGCGTCGGTTTCGCGGTCCACTTCTGCAGTTTCATATACCGGGCGCGCGCGTACGATCAGGAAAGGCTCCAGCTGGATGAACTCGACCACTTCCACGCGCCGCCGGCCCTGCACCAGGGCAGAATTTGAGCCATCCGGCATGCTTAACAGACGCCCAACCGCAGTTTCGACACCCACAGGCAGAAAATCACCCGGGCCTGGCTCTTCCACATCCGGATCGAGCAGGGTCAGGGCAATTACCGTCTGGTCGTTGAGCTGCGCTTCTTCAACTGCCAGGATGGCAGCTTCCTGCGAGAGAAATACCGGCGAGACCATGTGCGGGAAAACCACCAGATCGCGCAGTGGCAGCACCGGGCATTCGATCAGGCCATCTTCATCCGGTTGTGTATCGGGAATACTGTACAGCTCTTCTGTGCGCCGGTGTAAAGCTTCACCAAAATCTTCTTCGCTATCCCGCAAATACCAATCATTATTTTTCATCTAGCTTTCCTTATCTAAGTTTAGCGCTCTAGCGACCCAATTTCATTCTGGGAGGCAGCCTGGTTTTTCAGCCAGGTTTCGCGCACGCCGGCAGCGACAAAAATACTGCCTGCTGCCAGAACCAGAGCATCTCCGGCAGCCAGATTCAGGGCTTGCTCCAAAGCCTCTTCAATGGTAGGCGCCACGCTGGCAGGTATCCCATAGCGGTGAGCGAATTCCACCAGCGCTTGCGGCTCCAGAGCCCGGGGATGATACGAGCGCGTGGCAATCACCTGGCGCACGCGCGGCATCAACTCAGCAAACATACCCTCGATGTCTTTATCTTCCGAGACGCCGAAGATCAGGATGACGGGTAAGCCGGGAAAGTAGTCATCCAGAGCCAGGCGCAGCTTCAAGGCCGAGTCCCGATTGTGGGCCGAATCAACCACCAGGAGCGGATCGTGCGAAAGAATCTCAAAGCGTCCGGGCCAGTCTACCTGGGAAAATCCAATCTGGATCGCGGCATCGCTTACCGCCAGGCCGCGCCCCCGGGCAGTGCGCAGGGCGGTATAAGCAGTGGCAGCATTCTCGATCTGGTGATAGCCCAACAACGGGATGCTCAGGCGCAGCGGCTGCCAGGTTTCCGCACTGCCCCCTTCAATAAATTCGTTCACCTGCGCCTGCTGGTTGGCAGGCCATACGGTCAGGCTCTGCCCGGTGAGCGAGCGCTCTTCCGGGGCATAAAGCACATCCTGACCTACCTGAATCACAGGCGCCCCGCGCTCGCCAGCCACGCGCACCAGCGCCAGGCGCGCTTCTTCCTGTTGAGGGGATAATACCACAGGCACACCCGCTTTGATAATCCCGGCTTTCTCTCCGGCAATGGCCGTCAGCGTATCCCCCAGGAACTGGGTGTGGTCATAAGAAATCGAGGTGATCACCGAAACCAGCGGCGTGATAATGTTGGAGGCATCCAGACGCCCTCCCAGGCCGACCTCAAATATCGCCGCCGTCACCCCCTGGCGCGCGAAATACAGGAAAGCCAGGGCGGTGGTGATCTCGAAGGTGGTCAGCTCAGTGCCGGCATCCAGGTAAGGGCGCAGCTCATCGACCATTTCGACCAGCGTGCTGTGCGAGACCGGCTCGCCATCTACCTGAATGCGCTCGTTGTAATCTTGCAGGTGCGGCGAGGTGTACAGCCCCACTTTGTAGCCCGCCTGGCGCAGCGCCGCAGCGCACAGCGCGGAGACGGAGCCTTTGCCTTTGGTGCCTGCCACATGCAGGATCGGGTAGGCAGTGTGCGGGTTTCCCAGATGCGCAGCAAACGTGCACATACGCCCCAGATCGAACTTCTCGGGTGAGTAGCGGTCGGCATGCGTCAGGCTGTAATCGACAAAGCCATACAGATATTCCAGGGTTGCCTGGTAGCGCGATTCAATGTCCATGTTTCAGGATTGTAACCGCGCCAAAGATGCAGGGCAAGAGGAATCCAAAAAAACTGCTGGATAGCCTTGTCAGAGCGGCGAGTATCGACTATTATCAAGATACATTATCCTATTAAACAGGTGTTAAGTTGTCATTCTCCCACATATCCACAATTAAATAAGAAGAAGCCATTATGCTGCGAATTCAAAACCTATCCAAAATTTATGATGGCGGTGTCCAGGCGCTGTATGACGTCAGTTTTGACGTTCCGAAAGGGCAGTTCCTGGCGGTGATTGGCCTCAGCGGTTCAGGGAAATCCACCCTGCTGCGCTGCATCAACCGGCTGGTCGATCCCACCGAAGGCAAGGTTCTGTGGAACGACCAGGATGTCACGGCTGCTTCCCAGGAGGAACTACGCCGCATCCGGCGCAAGATCGGCATGGTATTCCAACATTTCAATCTGGTGCATCGCTCGAGTGTGCTGACCAATGTACTGGCCGGCAGGTTGGGCTATGTGAGCCCGATCTGGAGCCTGATCCACCGCTTCCCCAAAGAAGATACCCAGAAAGCCCACGCCCAAATGGAGCGTGTGGGCATCGGGGATAAATTCAATAATCGCGCCGACGAGTTAAGCGGCGGGCAGCAGCAGCGTGTGGGAATTGCCCGGGCAATGATGCAGGAACCAGAGCTGATCCTGGCCGATGAGCCAGTCGCCAGCCTGGATCCGGTGCTCGCCCATTCGATCATGCAGCACCTGGAAAAGATCAACCAGGAGCTGGGTGTGACGGTTATCTGCAGCCTGCACTTCCTGGATCTGGTGCATCGCTATGCCGACCGGGCGATCGCGCTCAATGAAGGCCGCCTGGTCTTTGACGGACTGCCTAAAGACATCGATGATGAGCGCTTCAAAGAGATCTACGGCAAAGAAGCCGAGCGGGTGGGTTAGCCATGAAAAATGTCAATCGCTCCATCAAAACTGCCCTGATCGCTCTGATCGTCCTGGTGGTCTATGCCTACGGGTTTGATGTCACCCAGGTGAACATGGAAACCGCCCGCCAGCCGCGCCGCCAGGAATCCTTTGTGCGCATCCTGCGCGCTCTGGCGCACCCTGATATCATCACTTATGAACAGACCGAAGTGGTGGTCAACACCCCGATCCTGATAGGCTGCCCTGAGGGCGAGCTGGACTTCCCCGAGCCGGACAAAGACGCGCCCTATATGGTGATCACCCCTCCCTGCGCCGATCCCAATACGGAAATTACGGTCGAGGGATTTAATTTTGCAGCCAACGTAAACGGGCCGATCAATTTCATCCCTCCCAGTGGGGTGACGATCCAGTTAGGCAATTTCCAGACGGATGACTCTGGTTATTTCACACAGGTCGTGGAGCTGCCCAACCGCCAGTCCACTCCCGAAACCCAGTATATCCGCAGCATCACCCGCACCCGGGTGGGCGGACCCCAACTATCGCGCAACGGCGAGGACACCTGGGATAAGATCATTGAAACGGTCTTCCTGGCCCTGCTGGCGACCACCTTCGGCACCTTATTTGCCGTGCCGCTCAGCTTCCTGGCGGCGAAAAACATCATGAAGGATGTGGTCAGCCCCCTGGCAAGCGTAGCCTTATCGATGATCGCCTGGCCGGTGGGTATTGGCGCAGGCTGGCTGGCTGCACGATGGGCACACCAGATCAGTGACCAGTTTGGACAAACGACCTTACTGTTCATCGCCGGTCTGATTATCAGCCCGCTGGTGGCGTATTTCGCCATGCGCATTGGCTTGCCCCCCACCGACACCATTAAACCCACCACCAGCCAGCGCCTGGGGCGCTTTGGGGTGCTGTTGATTGCGGCAGTAGCCGGCCTCGTGGCTGCCCTGCTGCTCGCCGAGGTTGTCAGCCGCTTTGGGCAAGCCCTGGAAAATGTTTCCTGGCTCGAATTCATGGGCTCCTTCTTTGTCAGCGTCAGCGATATGGTTTCCACCTTCCTGGGTCTGGTGGTCGCGCTCTCCGTCGGCGGCATGTTGAGCGGTTGGGCTGGACGCATTGGCCAGTGGATGACCGAAACGATGACCATTTCGGTTTTGAAAACCGCCAACCTGTTCCTGGCAGCTTTAGCTGGCGCCCTTGGCGCCCTGGTCATCGCCGGAATCGTGGAGTGGCTGTATCAATATCAGAACCCCCGGGTCGTCTTTGGCATCCCTGCGGTTGTGGGGGCGCTGATTGGCGTGCTCGTCGCCATGCGCCTGCCGCATAAAGGTTCGCTGCCCGTCGGGATGGCGATCTACAACTTCGTGCGCGCCATCATGAACATAATGCGCTCGATTGAGGCCTTCATCTGGGCGATCATTTTCGTGGTCCTGGTCAGCACGGGTCCTTTCGCCGGAACGCTGGCACTGACCCTGCACACGATAGCCTCCCTGGGCAAGCTCTACTCGGAGCAGGTGGAGAGCATTATGCCCGGCCCACTGGAAGCGATCAAAGCCACCGGCGCTACCCGCCTGCAGACCATCATCTATGGGGTGATCCCCCAGATCGTCCCGCCCTATATTTCCTTCACCATGTATCGCTGGGATATCAACGTGCGTATGTCCACCATCATCGGCTTTGCCGGCGGCGGTGGTATCGGCTTCCTGCTGCAGCAGAACATCAACCTGCTCAACTACCGTGCTGCCAGCACGCAGATGATCGCCATCACCATCGTGGTGTGGGCTATGGATTATATTAGCTCGGTGCTGCGCGAGCGTTTCGTCTAGCCTATGGACTACATCAGCTCGGTGCTGCGCGAGCGTTTCGTCTAATCTCAGTAGATGGCAAGCATTTTCGCGGGGTTGTCCGGTAGGGCAGCCCCGTTTTTTTATCACCCCGACGGCGCGGTTTAGCCCTTTGTACGTGGTAAAATTTGGCGCGTGTGGCGCAAGATTCTACGCTGGATTGCCAGAATTGCTGCCAGCCTGTTGCTTTTAGCCGGACTGGTCCTGCTCTTACCGCGCCTGATCACAGCGCTATACGCCGCGCCACGCATCGTAAGCGCCTCCGATGCGCCTGAGCGCCCGGTGGCGATCGTGTTTGGAGCCGGCTTACAGCGCGACGGCACGCCCTCGCCCGTGCTGCGCGACCGGGTAGCGACCGCCGCCGAGCTGTACTTCTCAGGAAAAGTCAAAAAAATTCTGATGAGCGGGGATAACCGTTTTCTGGATTACAACGAGCCAGGCGCCATGGCTGAATATGCCATCCGTTTAGGCGTGCCAGAAGCGGATATTGTCCTGGATTACGCCGGGCGGCGCACCTACGATACCTGCTACCGGGCGCGGCATATCTTCGGCGTCCAGGAAGCCCTGCTGGTGACGCAAAGCTTCCACCTGCCGCGTGCGCTGTACCTGTGCAATTCCCTGGGTATACAGGCCGTGGGGGTCAATGCCGACCTGCGCGCCTATTTGCGCCGCTCGCATTTCATCTGGCAATTGCGCGAAACCCCAGCCACCCTGGTCGCTTTGTGGGAGGTGCATATCTCCCGCCCCGAGCCGGTGCTGGGCAACCCTGAACCGATCTTCCCCACGGAGGCCCAATAATGGATCGTGAAGCAGCCCTGGCCCTGGTGCGCGAATACGTGAAGAATGAAAGCCTGGTGCGGCATATGCTGGCGGTTGAGGCCGCCATGCGCTTCTACGCCCGCCTGGAAGGAGAAGACGAAGAACTTTGGGGCGCGGCGGGTTTATTACACGACTTTGACTGGGAAATTCACCCCAGCATGGAAGAACACCCCCAGGCCGGAGCGCCGATCCTGCGCCAGCGCGGGGTAGATGAAACCCTGGTGCGCGCTGTGCTGAGCCACGCCGATCACACCGGCATCCCGCGCCACAGCCGCATGGAAAAAGCCCTGGCAGCCTGCGATGAGATCACCGGCCTGGTGACCGCGGTTGCGATGGTGCGTCCCTCGCGCTCACTTTACGACCTGGAGCCTTCTTCGGTGAAAAAGAAATGGAAGGATAAGGCCTTTGCCGCAGGGGCAAACCGGGATGAAATCCGCCAGACGGCGGAAGAATTCGGCGTGGAGCTGTGGGAGCACGTGGGCAATGTGATCCTGGCCATGCGCACCATCGCCCCCCAGTTGGGCCTGGCTGGATCTTTGGAACCATAAAAAAACCGGGGTTGTCAGCAGCTTGCGACAACCCCGGAGCGCTTAATCAAAAACGCCGGCGGCTATTCCGTTCCGATTTGAATCTGCGTACAAATCTCGCCGCAGGTTTCGAGCATGCGCAAAATATCCCCGGGGGCAGGTTGGGCGGCTAACAGCGAGCGCCCATCCTTCAAGACCAGGGTAATTTTATCCGTGTCAACGCCTAAAATCTGGCTGACTTCGCCATTCAGCAGCATGGCATACGCCTGCGCCCACAGCACTTCATCGCCGCTCTGCGGGTCAGGATAAAGAACGCTGGCCGGCGCAGCCACCACCAACTCCTGCTGCGGGTCAGGATATTCCACCGGCGCGACCTCACCTGCCGGCTGGGTTCCCACAGGTCCCGGCTGGCAGGCTGCCAGCGCGGCCACCAATAACAGACTGATCAGTATCCAGATACTTGGTTTCATGGTTCCTCCATGGTTTGCTTCAGGTTGCGGAATTCCGCAGCACGAATTATACACTTGATTGGCCCCCACCCCGCTGCCTTTCAAGAGCGTAAAGGAAGATAACCCAGGCAGAGGCAAGGGGCGTCCAACGCAATGCTAAGGGCGCAGCTCCAGGCGCTCCAGGCGCCAGCGCTCCACCAACTGCTGCAGCTCTGCAGGGGTCAGGTCCAGGCTCTGGCGCGCCGTGCCCTCAAAGGTCACTTCATGGAAAGCCAGGGAAACCCCATAACCACCGTCGGGTGCATAGATCCACACCTCCCAGACGTAAGGTACGCCGGCCACAAACGGCTCACCGGTGACACTATCTCTGGGCAGGTTGGTAAGGGTAAATTCGCCCTTATAACCCAACGCCTCGCTCCAGAACCAGGGGATAAAATCATTCGGCTCATACAGGTCGAACTCGTAGCTGTCGCTGATCACTGCACTGCGCGGCTGCCATTTGAAGGTGGCGGGCAGGGGTACCGCAGCGCTATCCGCCGGGCTGCTTAAAACCACATCGCCGATATCGAAGGGCGCCAGGGTCACCGTTCCCAGGGCAGACGACCAGATGCGCGGCGAATACCAGATCCACAGGTACTTCGCATCCAGGCTGTTGTTGCGGTACTGCACCAGGTACGACTGGCCCGCGGCCAGGGGCGGTGGACTGCTGAAACGATACCCACCGGTTGCATCTGTGAACGTGCTGGCGACCTGCTCGGTGTCGCCGGTGCTGCTCACCCGGTGCAGGGTGAGCGGAATGGCGGAGACCGGCGCGCCCTGATAGCGCACGCTGCCGGTGATGGTGAATTTCGGGGCGAAGTTATGCACCACCATGGGCAGCCGCCGCCACACACTGGGGGTATTACGCGGCGTGGGCGTGAACAGCGGCGCAGGCGTGCGCGTGGCGGTTGGGGTGAGCGTGCGCGTGGGGGTGGCAGTCGGCAGGTTAAGATTGGTTGTCCAGCCCATATCCGCCAGCATCGCCAGGGCGACCGTGCCGGGGTAGTGGTTGACCTCCTGCGGATTGAGCGAGTAGGTCATCATGGCGTTGGCCGTGCCGTTAAAGATATCGCTGAGGTGCGAGTAGCTGGAGCCTCGTTGCCATGCAGAAGGCGCATAAAGCGGAGGGCGGTTGCCATAGGCAGCCACCGCCTGGGAGCCGCTGAAATAGAGATTATTGCTGGTCAATTGGCTGGCTAACTGGACGGAATCATTGGGGAACAAAGCTTCATTCAACAGGCTCTGGTTCGATCCGTTATAGGCGAAACGGTCGTAAATTATCGGAAAATCGGTGCCCAGGCCCCAGCAGCCCAAACCATAATCGCTACAATATATAATATCGTTAACATCATTTTCCACAAACATGGAGCCCGCGAATCCTAAACCATGCGCAATTTCGTGCAGGACCACGCTGACAAAATCATACTGTCCGGCTCCCGGGGCGCCGTCGGTGCCAAAATACCAGTAGGGAAAGGCTGAATTAAAAGTGGCCTTAATATCCGCGCTTACAGGACAGGTTCCCCCCAGCGGGCAGAGGTCGGTACCGGCCAGTTTGTTTGCCAGGGCCACAAAATACCAGGTGCTTGGCAGGCCGCCGGGGGGATTGAGCAACATCCAGCCCGGACTCGCACCACCTAGCACATTTGGTCGGTCAGCTGCCCAGGAAGCTTCAATGCGGATCGGCACGGCGGAGGTAACCCAGGAGCCCCACCTCTCAAGGCTCAGGGCGTAATCAAAGGCCGCGCGCGCCGCATCCGGCCAGCCGCCGGTATATTCCACTAAAAATGTGGCCGTTTGCGCCTGCTGGATGCCCTCGGTCTGGGCGGGCGGCAGGGTAATCTGCGGCTCAGCCAGTGGATTGGGGTCCGCCACCACAATCATATGCGGCAGGCGCTCCGAGTTTGAGAACACCTGCAGCTCGGCGCCGGGGGCCAGCGTGGGCGCAGGCTGCGCCGAAAACGCCGGGAGGACTCCACCCAGCAGCAGGGTCAGCAGGACCAATACGATCAAAGGTGCAGCCAGGCTCGGCCGCGGGGTGCGAGGCGACATCCAATGCCCTCCAAAAATGGTTTAACCAGCAAATGCACTTTATCAGACGCAGGTCCGGGTGTCAAGCAGCTAACGAAAGCGCGCGCCGGGGGTGATTGACAAGCCGGCTTTTTAACGCTAAACTATAACAGCTATACGAAACACCTATCCGCAATCCAACGGAGATCATGGCATGAGTGACAATCCTTCAACCTCCCCCAGCGCCCATATCAGCGCCCAAAGCCTGTTGGTGCCCACGCTGCGCGCCTGGCGCTATTTCCTGGAAGACCAGGGCAGCTCCCCGCACACCATTAAAGCCTTTATGGCCGACCTGCGCCTGCTGGCAGCTTATATGGCCCCCGACCGCCCCCTGGGCGCTTTCACCACCACCGACCTGAACACCTTCCTGGAATGGATGCAGAAAGGGCGCGGCGTGCCCTGCAGCCCCAAAACCCTGTCACGCCGCATCACCTCCATCAAGGCCTTCTTCCGCTGGCTGCACCAGAACGGCGTGCTGCTGATCGACCCGGCAGAGAAAGTGATCCAGAAATCGGTGATCAGCCAGCTGCCCACTGTGCTCAGCGCCGAGGAAACCCAGGCGGTGCTGGATGTGGCCCAATCCTACCGCACCGCCAGCAAACCGGATGCGCGCTATTACACCCTGCTGGCGCTGGTCTTGAGCACCGGGATCAAGAAGAGCGAGTGCCTGGCGCTCAGCCCCAACCATATCCAGGCCGAGGCGCCCCAGGGACCCCTGCTGTTTGTGCGCTACGCCAACCCCCAGAGCCGCTACAAAGAACGCAAGATCGCCCTGCCGGAGAGCTGGCTGAGCGCCTACCAGGAGTACAGCACCCAGTACGCCATCACCGACCGCGTCTTCCCGTGGTCCCAGCGCCGATTGGAGTACCTGCTGGAGGACCTCAGCGAAGAGGCCGGGCTGGACAAGCACCTGTCTTTCGATATGTGCCGCTGGACCTGCGCCCTGCTCGACTGGCGCGCCGGCATGGACCGCGAAAAGATCCGCCAGAAGCTGGGCATCTCCAAAGTCCAGTGGCGTGAGATCAAACTCAAGCTGGAGAACCTGGACCAACAGGTTTAATCTCAGCATACGAGAATGCACAGCAGCCTGGTTGAAAAACAGAGCGGGGACTGGCACTGGCAGCCGGCCCCCGCAAACTTTTTAATTGACTTAAAGGTTACGCATTTCCGGGGAAAATAGCCCTATGACTTAGCCCCCGATTTCGCTCATCAAGCGGTTCAGTGGAATGGCGTCCTCTTCCAGGCGATGCCCCCAGGGTTTCTGCCACACCGCATCCACAATCATGCAGCGCAGCTCTTCATCCGTGGCCCCGGCGCGCAGCGGGGTGAGCAGGTCCACTTCCAGCTCGCGCAGCAGGCACATGCGCAGCCAGCCATCCGCCGTCAGGCGGGCACGCGAGCAGCTGGCGCAAAACGGCCGGCTGAGTGTGGAGATAAACCCCAGCGTGCCGGGCGCATTGCGCAGGCGATAGACACGCGCTTCGCCATCCAGCTCGCCATCGTTCATTTCGTCCAGCGGGCCCAGGGCCGCCTGGATCTGGTCGCGCATGGCTGCTTCCTGGACGCCATTATTCAACTGAAAATTGGTGATGCCGGCAAAAGGCATCATTTCGATAAAACGCACCTGCCAGGCATGGGTCAGCGTCAGGCGCGCCAGGTCGATGAGATCTTCTTCGTTGTCATCGCGCACCACCACCGCGTTGACTTTGATGGGGGTCAGGCCGGCTGCTTCAGCAGCCTGAATACCTGCCCACACATCCTCCAGCGATCCCCGGCGGGTAAGGCGGCGAAATTTTTCCGGATTGAGCGTATCCAGGCTGAAATTCACGCGCTGCAAGCCGGCGTCTGCCAGGGGCTGCGCCAGGCGCTTGAACAGGGTCCCGTTGGAAGTCATGGTGAGGATGCGCACGCCAGGCGTGTGCGCGATCTCGCGCACCAGGTCCACCACATGCGCCCGCACGGTTGGCTCGCCGCCGGTGAGGCGGAATTTATCAAAACCTACCTGGGTAAAGATGCGCACCAGGCGCAGGATTTCGTCGTCCTGCAGCAGCTCCGCGCCCGGACGGAAAGACATGTCGTTGGGCATGCAGTATACGCAGCGCAGGTTACAGTGATCTGTGAGACTGATCCGCAAATAATGAATTCGTCTACCAAATTGGTCCAATGCCATGAGTCTCTACCTGTTAAAGCCAGATTTTTTCGAGATGTAACGATTAAATGGAGTAATCCGCTCTTGCAAAAAGATTATAGCAATAAGGAGGATAAAGACCTACATTAAGTTATTACTTAAGATAAAAACAGGTCGAATGTCACATGTACCAGGTGCAAACACTTATCAACTACAATACAGATACGCGGCAGCCAATCCATGATTCAGCATTAAAATATCTGCAAGAAACTATAACCCATCTCAATGATGTGGGGTACAGTTAAAGGTCAGGTATCCATGAAAGTCACTTTTTTTGCTACCTTACGACAGATCGTGGGCGGCCGCTCCGCTGAATTCGACCTGCCCGAGAATGCTACCGTTGGGCAGTTATTAAATGAGATGATCCGGGTTTATCCCGCCCTACGTCAGGAACTGTTGAACGAGCATGGCGAGCTCTACCCGCATGTGCATTACTTTATTAACGGGCGCGATGTTCCTTACCTGGACGAAGGTATGGATACACCCCTTAAACAAGATGATATCATCACTGTCTTTCCAGCAGTAGGCGGCGGCGCGATACCTGCCCTATGATTCGCCAGACGCGCGAGCTGCGCGGCATTCCGCTGTGGCTGCTCAAAGTTTATCTTGGTGAAATTGGCGGTGTGGAGCAGGAGCCGGACATAATTCTTGGCCCGGGCTGGAAGATAAAACTGGAACAGCTCGACGATTTTCAGGTTGGCTCAATTCGCGTCGGCCAGGTGCGCCTGGAATTAGAGGCTGATCCCGCAGTTCAGACTGCTTTGAACGAAGCCCTCGATAAGAAGCTCTTACGAGCCGGGGGATGAGAAAAGGCGCACCAGGTGATCCGGTGCGCCTTTTCTCTAAAAAGGAACTCAAGTCAGGTTAGATGATCGCCAATTCCTTGAGTTTCGCTTCTGGGACAACCCCTTCAACCCAGCCGCGTGCCGCATAGTATTCATCCAGCATCTCGGGCAGTTCACAAATATGACCCTTCGATGCCAGAAGCGTAGAAGGTTCCTTCAGGAAACGCTCGGGGAGGTAATCGCTGCCTTCCCGGAAACCAGCCAGGTTGTTATAGTAGCGCTCCAGGTTGTAGATGCGCTCGCCGGTGGTCAGGACATCGTCTGCCGTGAAGGGAACGCCAACCATGGCCGAATACTGGCTGGCATATTCATCCCCACCTTCAGCAAATGCGCTGAACAGGCATAGATCCATGCTGTCCGAGAAAGCGTGCAGGTCCTGCAGCAGCTTGATCAGCCCGCCTTTACCCTTCCACTCCAGCGGATCGGTTTTCAGCGGGATGAGGCCCAGCTCGCTGGCGGGGCTGTAGCCGCGCACGTGGCAGGCGCCGCGGTTACTGGTAGCATAACCCAGGCCCATGCCCTTCATACTGCGCGGGTCGTAAGCCGGGATGGCCATACCTTTGACGGTCATAGACAGCTCGGGGTGACCATAATGTTTGGCAACGCCAACTGCACCTTCCGCCAGGATGTCGCCAATACCATCTCGGTTGGCAGTCTTCTCGAGGGCTGCGACCATACCCATCACATCTGCCCACTTCAGTCCGCCATCCCCATTGGTATAGCCATGCTGGGTGGCTTCCATATATGCCGCCAGTGCCTGACCGGCTTCGATGGTGTCCATGCCGTAGTCATTGCACTGGTCGATCAGCTTGATGATGCCGTTCATGTCGTCGTTGGCACAGTTAGCGCCAAAGGTCCACACGGATTCATATTCCGTGCTTTCCATTTGCAGGCCCTTGAATGGACCCTCTCTGGCGACGACCTCTTTCTTGCAGGCGACCGGGCAGGCATGGCAGGTGGGGTCATTGATCAAATAGTGTTCTTTGACATATTCGCCACCAGTTTTTTCCGCCAGCTCTCCAAACGAGGTCACCTGGCTGTTGCGAGTCGGTAGACCGCCCATATTGTTGGTGATGTTGGTCAGGACATTGGTGCCATAGACCGAGAGGGCGCCTTTGCGCGGGCTGGTGATGTTTTTCTCATCCATGATGGTCGCCAGTGCCCGCTTATGGGCTTCTTTCCAGGCGTCGCGATCAGCGGCTTTGGTGATCTTCTTCGCAGATTTGATGACGATCGCTTTGAGCTGCTTGGAACCACCCACGCAGCCTGTACCGCCACGCCCGCTGGCCCGGTCGTTTTCATTGATCCATGAGGCATACTTAACCAGGTGTTCACCTGCCTGCCCGATGGCGATCACGCTCAAATCTTTTTCGCCATATACATCGTTGAAATACTGGACTGCCGCATGAACACCCTTGCCCCAAATTGGGGAAGCGTCAAGCAGCTCAACCTGATCATCGTGCACATAGGCGTAAACCGGGTTAGATGATTTGCCTTTGAAGATCAGGCCGTCAAAGCCAGCCCAGCGCAGGCGAGCCGCCGACCAGCCGCCGTGGTGGCTGTCGGTAACGGTATTGGTCAAAGGTGATTTGGTCACTACTGCCATGCGACCGCTCATGTTGGCTTCGCTGCCGGTGAGAGGACCATTCATAAAGCACAGGATATTCTCGGGAGAGAGCGGATCAACCTGCGGCCCATTCTCAAACACATACTTTACACCCAACCCGCGCGCACCAATATATTTACGTGCCCAATCTTCAGGAATGTCTTTATATTCAACTTTCCCAGTGGTCAAATCCACATGGGCCATCCGGTGTGCATAACCTCCAAGCATGATTTTTCTCCTTTTTTACTTCTGGTTGTTCGATTTTATTGATATGGAAAGAAAATATCTCAAGGATTTTTACTGGGAGAATCTGGCTTCTTTCACCTCCGTTGACAGCTCGGATAAGCAGAAAACACCAGTGTATGGAAGAATTATAGCAAGAAGACTTTTGAAACCCTATTTTAAGTTTTTCTTTAAGATAAGATCGGGTCAAATGTCACATTTCCATCAAGGCACATAAGGCAACACGCGCTACGCAAGTCATTTTTTACGAATGCTCAGAAAATTGTAGATGACACAGGTAAACCTGATCCAGATTAAAGCTCCGGATAACGATCACGGCTAAAATGAGTCACAGACGGGCTCCGCGCTCAATTTTATGGGCACTGGATTACCCCCTGTGACCACAGGCAGCCGCCACAAGCCGGAAATTCGTTACCCAGGCAGTCTTCAATATTCTCTTCCGAGAGGTCGCAGCCGCCACAAAAGGTACAGGGCGCGAAGCCAAAGCTCTGTACTTTTTCCCGGTAACCCACATACTCCGGGTCCAGCCATAAAGTTTCTAAATCCTGCTCATTAACATTGCCAATCACATGCTTGAAGGAACGATGTTCTTTGCCATGTAAGTAGCTGACATGATTGTGCATCAGAGGCCAACAAGGACTGACATTTCCATCCCAGCTGATGGACATTGTCCCGCCCTCGATAAAATTACACACATCATTGGCGCCGCTCAAGCTGTTCCCAGCAAAATTAACGTTGTATCCACTATTTAAGGCGCCATAGAAGGCTTCTTTGGTCAGTTCATCAAAATCAAACTTTGGCAGGCTGAGCTGGGGTAACCAGGGTGATGTCATATATGCGATACCGCTCAAGGTGCGGCGGTAGAGCATCTCATTTTGCATATCCTCGGTATACGGCATCACATTGCTGACCGAAAAACGGCTGGCGCCCAACTGGCGCCCAATTTTTAACAGCTCGGGGAGGTCGCCGATATTTTTTCGCATGGCGACAAATGCAATCCCTATCTCTGGAGTTGGACGGTGACCCCCACGACGCAGCTGGCGGAAAATATGTAGATTCTGGAGAACTTTCGGTAATTCAGCGCCCAGGCGTACATCCGCATAACTCTCGGGAGACGCGCCGTCCAATGAAACCCAGAGCACATCTAATCCAGCTGCAATCAGACGGCGAGAAGTCTTCTCGGTCAGGGTAGTGCCATTGCTGATCAGCTCAACCGGCGCACCGCATGCCTTGGCCTGTTCAATCCAATGGATCGTCCGGGGGTGGAAAAGAGGTTCGCCCAACCCGCCAAAAAAGACGGTCGGCATGGAGGGAAGTTTCTTCAGCCCACTGAGAATATTATCGAAGGTCGCCTGGGTCATCCTCCCTAATGCCTCATCCCAACCGTTGCGGATGCAGATTGTACACTTGAGATTGCATAGATCGGTGGGCTCGATATAAATTTTGGTCAGATCGCTTACGGATCGATGCACGCGCAGATGATTGGCGTTTCTCTCAATTCGCACGCGTGCGCCTGGCTTAATTCCATAAGCTTCTGAGGCTTCTTTAGGCAGGATTAATCTTCCCTCTTCATCTACCTCTGCCCAAATATTTGAGTTTGATTCCATCATCTCACCTGATTTGCGGTCGTATTTTTAGATAAATACCGGTAATCAAATTCGTTTGCGTAAAGATTATCCATTTAGTATATCCATTTTACCCAAATTGCTTGATAATACGAGTGACTAAAGTCAAATGTATACTCCCCTTTTGTCATACCGCTCGTGAGTTCTACTTTTGTTACACTCTTCTAACCTACAACCTTGTAAGGACTGCCTGTTCGAACATGGATATAATGAACAGAAGCCGTAGGAAGCTGAACTTTAACGGTTTTTTTTCAAGGTGAGCGATGCCTGACTCAAACCATCCAATCGAAGAGCCTACGGGGGATGCTAATAGCCCAAACATAAACCTGCTGCAAGCATTAAATGCTGCAGCAGCTTCAATCCAACGCTCGGCTCGCTCCGAGCAAGATGTATTTAAAGCCTTTAAACAGCAAGTCCGCCGGGCAAGTTTTCACGGCACGCTGACTTTGCTGGACTCTGACAGCACAACCCTGACCATTGCTGCTACCACACAAACACCCGAACGCGACCGTTGGGTAGAAGCCCTGACGGGAAGATCTTTAAACGAATACCAGGTTTTCGTAGCAGATTTCCCAGAATTGCTGCCCGTGCTTCAGGACGGCAATACGCTCTTCTTACCCGATTTCACCAGCGTTGTACGTCGCTTTATCCAGCGTTTACCCTCCGGCTCTCATGAGCAATTGCTGGCCAAATACGGTGGGTATCCAGCTTTTTTCTCACCCTTACATCTACCACAAAAAATTGGCGGCATCTTTCACATTTTTGGAGCAGGTCTGACCCGGGCAGACCAACCCACCATCGAGGTCTTTGCCAGCCACATTTCTGCTGCTCTTGAAAATGCGCAGCTGTTTTCCAGCCTGCAAGATACGGAGCTGCTATATCGCAGTCTTTATGAAAGCTCAGCGCATGGCATCCTGACGGCCGATCCAAAAACTGGTCTGATTCTATCGGCAAACCCGCGCCTGGTGGAGATGACCGGCATCAGTCAGGAAAAGCTGATCGGCAGTAGCCTGCATGAATTACACCCTGCAGCATACCAGCAGAGCACCCAGGAAATCCTGGCACATGCTGCCATTGGGCCAGAAGTCGTTTTCGATATGCCCCTGAAGCATCCCGATGGCAGTGTGCACATGATGCATGCCTCTGTCACACATTTCGAGACCAAAAACCAGCGCTTGCTGCAAGTCATCTTTTCCGACATCACTGATCTCAAGGAGCTGCAGACCACGATAAACGACCGGGCGCGCGAAGCAGACATGCTGCGCCAGGCCACCACTGCCCTGACATCCTCGCTTGAATTGGATCAGGTACTGGACCAGATCCTGATCAATCTCGAGCAGGTTGTGCCGTTTGACAGCGCAGCCGTATTCCTGTTTGATAAAGATACCCTGCTTGGCATGGCATCTCGAGGACGGGTTGATCGGGCTGCTTTTGTGGGCCAGAGATTTGACGGGCAGGACGGGTTGTTTCTGGAAATCCTGGAATCTCAACAGCCGTTGATTTTGGAAGATGCCAGCCTGGAGCCGCGTTTTAACCGCTGGGCAGGCACAGAATACGTGCACGGCTGGATGGGGACTCCCATGATCGTCCGGGGCGAGGTGATCGGCTATCTTACGTGTGACAATCAGTCCCCGAGCATCTACACCACCAGCCACGCGCAGCTGGCCATGTCTTTTGCAGCCCAGGCCGGGATCGCCATTGAAAACGCACGCTTATTCCAGGCTCAGAAGCAGGAGCTGCTTCGCTCTCGGACCATGCAGCAAGTCGGCGCGTTATTGACCTCCGAGCTGAGCCTGCAGGAGGTGCTTGAATCGCTCTTGATGCTGCTCGGCAATGTCATTCCTTACGATAGCATCTCGTTCCAGTTATTGGACGCCAATGGTGTATTGGAAATGGCTGCTGGCAGGGGATTCCCCGACTATGAAGCCGCACGATATATTGTACGGGAGCTGAGTCATTTATCCGTAGAAGATAACTGGACCACAGGTCATTATCAGGTTGTCTCGGACACACAGCAAGATGAGAACTGGGTGGTTTATCCAGGGACAGAATACATCCGTTCTTGGATTGGCGCGCCTCTGGTTGTCAAAGGGCGTTTTATCGGTACCCTGTGCGTGGACAGCCGTACTCCTCACAATTACGATGACGGCGATGGCGAAACTGTGATGGCATTTGCCAATCAGGCCGCCATTGCCATTGAAAATGCGCGCCTGTTCGATGCTGAGCACCAGGCTCGCCTGCGCGCCGAAACCCTGCGCGACGCTGCCCAGGCGATTGGCTCCAGCCTTTCTCTACCGGAGGTTTTATTTACCGTCCTGGAGCGTCTCTCTCAGGTGCTGTGCTACGACAGCGGGAACGTCATGCTCGTACAAGGCGACCAGGTGCATATGCATGCCTGGCGCGGGTATGAAGACTATGTTGATCCCGGTATCATCCCCCAGGTCAGCTTTACCATCGAGGAAAAACCCCACCTGATCCAGATCATTCGGCATGCTGAATCCTGCGTGGTACCAGACACCACTCAGGATCCCACCTGGAGTGAAAACCCGATTGGTGGGCATGTGCGCTCCTGGCTGGGAACACCGATCAAGGCGCGCGGCGAGGTGATGGGTCTGCTGAGCCTGGACCGGGTCCAGACAGGTCCATTCAGCGCGGATGAGATCTATCTGACCGAAGCATTTGCCATTTATGCAGCCACCGCCATTGAGAACGCACGCCTCTACGAAGACCAGGGACAGCGCGCGGTAGAACTGGAAGCCATCCGCAGGGCGAGCTTGAGTCTGACATCCAGCCTGGATCTGCACGACGTACTGGATTCGATCCTCAAGCACACTTTGGGGCTTTTGCCTGACTCACATAACAGCCATATCTTCCTGTATGAAGCACAAGAACAAGGCAAACTGACATTTGCCGCGGCACTCTGGGCAGATGGTGTCTACCACCCACCCTATAACGAGCCTCGGGAAAACGGCCTGACATATAACGTCGCCCGCAGTGGGGAGATCGTCGTCATCCCTGATATGTCCGATCACCCTCTTTTCCAGAATGTACCCGCGGACTGGAAAGGCGCACTGATAGGAATGCCGCTCAAATTTGGCGGGCGGGTGATCGGCGTGATGAATATCGCCTTTAAACAGCCACGCTATTTTTCTGACAATCAAATTCGCATGATCCGCCTGCTGGGTGACCAGGCTGCTATTGCGATTGAGAATGCGCGCTTATTCCAACAGGCAGCGACCGAGCGCCGCCACCTCTCCCTGCTCTACCAGATTGGCCGGGATGTGATTTCAAGCCTGGATCCGGATGAAGTCCTCGAGCGCGCTATCGCCCTCACCTGTCAGATGCTGGGAGGCATCGTCGGGCAAGCCTTTATCTATCTACCCACAGAGGATCTGCTCAGTGTTCGAGCTCTGTATGGGCGCCCATCGAATATGATTCCCCAATTGGAATTAACCTATCCGCTTAAACCCGGTTTAGGGCTGGCTGGCTGGGCTGCAAAAATGCGCCAACCGTTATTTCTCAGCGATGTGCGTAACGATGCGCGCTGGATGCACGTGCCAGGAGTAGACGACGATGTCCGCTCGGCTATCACTGCACCTATTCAAGCCGGGGATGAATTGCTGGGAGTGCTTTCGGTTTCACACGATCGAGTGGGTGCTTTTTCCGAGGATCATCTGGAACTGATGATGGCTATCTGTCAGGAAGTCGGGCTGGCTTTGAGTAATGCCCGCCGCTACCAGGAAGTCCAGCGCCGCCTGGCTGAGATGACCCTGATCCAAAATCTAACCCAGACCCTTAACCAACGCCTGGAACCACACCAAATGCTGAATGAGATTGCCAGGCAGCTCTCCTTACAGGGTGGGTATGAGCTGGTGCGCATCTATCTGGCAGAAAACGACCAGCCCACGCTGGCAGCCCAACACGGCACAATGGCGCCACAGGCAGGCGTTCGATCTGAAGCCAGCTCTCTGCAAAGGGTGATTGAAAATGGGCAGGCAACCATCCAGACCTTGGCGGCTGCAGCCGACGACTCGGTGATGCCAGTTACCTGGGCCTGTGCGCCTATATTCCGCCAGTCTGCGGTGACAGGCGCCATCTGTATTGCCAGCCAGCAGCCCAACCGGCTTACCTCCCAGGATATTGATCTATTACAGGTCCTGGCAGGACAAATGTCGGTTGCATTGGAAAATGCGCGCCTTTACGAGCAAATCCGTTCGCATGCAAACGAGCTGGAGGCCACCGTAGTCCAACGGACAACTGAGCTGACCGAATTATATGAGCTGAGCCAGGAGATTGGGTTCAGCCTGTCCTATGATGATCTGCTGCAATTGCTCCTGCGCCGCTTGCAAAATGCCTTTCGCAGCGAAGTAGTGGCTGGTTATCTATCGCCTACCGGCCTCAGCCCCATGACCGTCACCATCACACGCCCGGTTTCAGCCGCTGCAGTTAACCAGATCAATGGGGTACTGAGCGAGATCCTTCAGGAATACGATCAGGATACCAGCGCGGTCCATGAACTGAACATACAGGTCGTCAAATCCGACGAACAATTCAATCAGGACAGCCCCCAGGTAGAACAGCTAACCACCTTCATTACGGCGCCGGTCTTCACTGGTAAGCGTCTGGCAGGTTTGCTGATTCTCGCCAGTGAGCATACTACTCCATTTGGAGCTGAGCAGTACCGCCTGTTGAATACTTTCGCCAATCAGGCGCGTACCGCTGTTCAGCGTATGCAAGCAATTCTGGCTGCCCAGCAAGAACACCTGGAACGCCTGGTGGAAAATATCCCAATTGGCACAGTCCTGCTGGATGAGAATTTAAACATACTGGTCACCAACCCGTTAGGCCAGGAAATCCTGGCCGTGCTTTCGGATCAGCCGGCAAACACCAGCCTGATGAGCCTGGGTGGCATGCCTGTGGACGAGCTGACCACCCGGCAGGACAACCCCCTACCGGTCATTATTGAGTTGGATGGCTTGCCACGTAGAGTATTCGAGGCGCAAATCCGACCGGTGAAAGGTGAAATCCACCAATGGGTGCTTACCCTGCGCGAAGTAACCCGCGAGCGGGAAAATCAGGAACGCATCCAGAGCCAGGAACGGCTGGCAACCGTGGGCCAGCTGGCCGCCGGGGTCGCTCACGATTTCAACAATATCATGGCTGCCATCCTGGTGTATGCCGATTTGCTGCGCACCGATCCGCAAATCTCGACTGCCAGCCGGGAAAAACTGAATATTATTGAACAACAAATCCAGCGCGCCGCCAGCCTGATCCGCCAGATCCTGGATTTCAGCCGGCGTTCGGTGATGGAACAGACGGATATTGACCTGCTGCCCTTCATTAAGGAGCTGGACATGATGCTCGGGCGCGTGCTCCCCGAGACGATTCGCCTGGAGCTGAACTACCAGCCGGGAACTTATATGGTCAATGTCGATCCCACTCGCTTGCAGCAGGTATTTATGAACCTGGCTTTGAATGCCCGGGATGCCATGCCGCAAGGCGGGGTGCTGCAATTCGGGTTGGAGCGCGACTATTTCGATGAACACCACGCGCCACCGATTGCAGAGATGCCTTATGGCGATTGGGTAATCATCACCGTCAAAGATACCGGACATGGCATTCCCCCAGAAATCCGCCAGCACCTGTTTGAGCCATTCTTTACGACCAAACCCGTAGGCAAAGGCACCGGGCTTGGGTTGGCGCAGGTGTACGGGATCATCCGCCACCATGATGGTTTTATCGATGTGCACAGCCTGGTGGGCGTTGGGACAACCCTGCAAATTTATCTGCCTGCGCTGGCCAAAACCGCCACCAGCGAACCACCCGAACCACCGGTAGCAGATTTGGCTGGAACTGGCAAAACGATACTGGTCGTGGAAGATGATGCCGCAACCCGGGAAGCCTTGCAGGCATTACTGGAAGTAAGCCAGTTCAATGTGCTCACCGCCCCAGATGGTATGCAGGGGTTGACCTTGTATCATCAATCCGAGAAGCCTGTCATTCTGGTGATCAGTGATATTGTCATGCCAGAGATGGGAGGTATTGAGTTATATCGCCAGATTCACCAGGACCATCCCGAGACAAAGATCCTCTTTATTACGGGACACCCATTAAACGAACACGATCAGATCAAACTGGAAGAAGGCAGCATTCACTGGCTGCAAAAACCATTTTCCGTGCGCGAATTCAACCAGGCCATCCAGGATTTGCTGGGACCCCGCCCGGGAGATGCCGTGCTCTAGCGTCAATCCAATCATTTTGAATAGCTATGCATGCCGCTAACTGGCTGTTCAAACGCGGGGGACTCCTAATAGTTTGCTACCATCGAGATAATCATACTGAGAATTATCAGCACACCTATTCCGATAAAAGCAATCTGTTGGAAGCGTAGATTGCGCTGCTCGCGTTTGGTTAATTGTTTCTTTTTTGCCATTATTTACTCCACATAAATGCTTATTCCAGATGCGCCCGCAGCGCATCTACCAGATCTGGTGTGAACCCCGAGAGGGCGCGCAACTCTTCGTCGGTCGCAGCCAGGATGTTCTCGATACTTCCAAAACGCTCCAGCAAGGCTTTGCGCCGGGCGGGTCCGATTCCGGGCACTACGTCCAGGCGCGAGGTCAACCCCAGGCGAGTGCGCTTATTGCGATGAGCAGTGATCGCCACCCGGTGGGCTTCATCGCGCACCCTCTGGATGAGATACAAACCTTGAGAATGTCTCGGCAAGACGATCGGCTGGCTGCGGCCTGGGACAAATAATTCTTCGTTTTGTTTCGCCAGGCCTGCGACCGGGATTTGCCCCAGCAGATTATGCGCCTCCAGCACGGCCACTGCCCGGCTTAATTGTCCTTTGCCGCCATCCACCAACAGCAAATCCGGTAAGCGCGCAAAGGCTTCATCTACTTTTTTGCCAGGCGTCTGCTCAATCGTCTGTCCAGCCTGCCAGCGCTTAAAACGCCGGCTCAACACTTCTTCCATGGAAGCAAAATCATCCGGTCCGCTCACACTGCGGATATTGAAACGCCGGTAATTTTTCTTCGAAGGCACCCCCTGCTCAAAAACCACCATACTCCCCACTGCCGAAGCGCCCTGGATGTTTGAAATATCATAACACTCGATGCGGTTGGGTGGCACAGCCAGGCCCAGTGCTTGCTGTATCTCAGCCAGGGCGATTTCCTGGCGGTGGCTATCCGCCTCCCACTGGGCTTGAAGAGCGCGCAAGGTGTCCGCTGCGTTCTCCGCGGCCATTGCAATCAATTCCTGGGTGGGTCCTTCATTAGGCACCAGGATTTCCACCTTTTGGCCGCCGCGCTTCTGACTCAGCCACTGGCGGATGATCTGCAGCTCCTCCACTTCTTGCGGCAAAAGCAACTGTGGTGGGACTGTGGGCGATTGGTCGTAAAATTGTTTAATAAATTCACCCAGCACATTTGCATCTGGCAAGTCGGTAGCGCCTTCCATGAGAAAATAATCGCGCCCGATCAGCTTGCCGCCACGTATGAAGAAGACCTGCACGCAGGCCTCGCCATCCGCGCGCGCCATCGCCAGGACATCCGAATCGATGTAATCATGCGAGACGACTTTCTGGCGTTCCACTACATTCTCTATCGCCCGCAACTGGTCGCGCAGAGCAGCGGCCTTTTCAAAGCGCAGTTCATCAGCAGCTTTGTCCATCTCAATTTGCAGGCGCGAAACGATTGGCTCAGTGCGCCCATCCAAAAATTTCCCCAGATCATCCATCATCTGGCGATAGTCTACCTGTGAAATTGCGCCTATACAGGGCGCAGTACACAGCTTGATATCGTAATACAGACAGGCGCGCTCATCTTTGCCGGTAATCTGCCGGTCGCAGGTAAGATAAGGGAAGATTCGCCGCAGCACATCCAGAGTCTGGTGGACCGCCCATACGCTGGTATAAGGACCATAGTAACGTGAGCCATCTTCCACCATCTGGCGTGTAACTGTGACTGTTGGATAAGGATCAGCCCAATGTACCTTGACATACGGATAGCGTTTGTCATCTTTAAGGCGCACGTTATAATGCGGGCGGTGTTTCTTGATCAGGTTCATCTCCAGGATCAAGGCTTCCAATTCGGAACCGACCACAATCCATTCGATGTCCTGGATTTTCCGTACCAGCTGATGGGTCTTGGGGTGCTCGTGGGCTGTGCTGTGAAAATAAGAGCGCACGCGACTGCGCAGGTTGATGGCTTTGCCAACATAAATCACCTTGCCGCCGGCATCCTTCATCAGGTAGCAGCCCGGCTTGGTCGGCAGGCTATTCAAGACCCGTTCTAAGTGCTCCAGGATTTTCATTGCCTGAATTTTAACACGCTCCCCGACAAGATTTGATAATGACTGGCTGAGAATCCAGTATGAGTGGCTATTGCATGCCAATGCAAAATTAAACACCTGTATAATTGGCGCATGACCCATACACCTCTGGAAATTATTGTTGGAGAGCTGTTACGCCGGCGCGGGCTGCGGCTGGCGACCGCCGAATCATGCACTGGCGGATTAATAAGCCACCTGGTCACCAATGTACCGGGCTCATCCACCTATTACATGGGCGGTGTAGTCGCTTATGCATACGAAGCCAAAGTGCGCCTGTTGGGCGTGCGCTGGCAAACGCTGGAGAAGTACGGCGCAGTAAGCCAGGAAACCGTCATCGAAATGGCGTGTGGCGCGCGTAAGGCGCTGGCAGCAGATATTGGTATATCGGTCAGCGGTATTGCTGGGCCGGGCGGTGGAACACCCGAAAAACCAGTAGGCCTGACCTGGATCGGTTTGAGCACCGAGGGTGGTGACGAAGCGTACAGCTATATTTGGGAGGGCGACCGTCTGGCAGTTAAAGAAAAATCGGCTCGCCAGGCGCTGCGCTTGCTGCAAGAATATCTCGAAAGCCTTTAACTGGGATTGGATCGCAATCACATCACCCCGCCAGCACAACACATCCTGGCGGGGTGATGTGATTCTATGCCTGGATCATCTACTGACCCAGGCGGGCGCGTTCTTCCTCAACCACACTATCATCCAGCTTACGGTAGAGGGGCGCCGGCTGCAGCATTGCCTGACCTGGCTCTAACCGGCTGGCTTCCCAACGTCCCGAAGCAGACCCGGCCCGATAGCGCAGAACGGTGTGCGTTCCCAGGTTGTCCTGTACGGACTCGGTGAATTGCTCGCCAAATAATGGCTGTTGGTAGCCCAGATAGGTGTGTAGTTTTTCGCTGCTGAATGGCAGGATGGGTGACAGCAGAGTCTTGAGCGAATCGATGCACCGTAAGGCAGTGTAGATCGAGGTTGCGGCAGCTGCTTTATCGGTCTTGATCTCAAACCAGGGTGCAGACTGGTCAATATATTTATTGACCTCAGAAGCCAGCCGGATCGCTTCATTCAAGGCAGCTCGCAGGCGTACAGCACTGAAGTGCTCACCTACCACCTTAAAGCCGCTTTCGACTAAGGCCAGGATCGCTTCATCATCGGGACGTAACTCACCTGGATCAGGGACAACTCCCCCCCAATGTTTATAAGCGAACGAAAGCACACGATTTGCCAGGTTACCCCAGGTGGCTACCAACTCATCATTGTTGCGGCGTACAAAACCTTCCCAGTCCCAATCGGTATCCTTGCTCTCCGGCATATTGATGGTGAGATAATAACGCAGCGCATCCGGATCATAGCGCGAGAGGAAATCCATACCCCATACCGCCCAATTGCGGCTGCCAGAGATCTTCTTGCCTTCCAGGTTCATAAATTCATTAGCCGGAACATCATAGGGCAGGGTAAGGGGGGCATGCGGGCGCTCCTCGAATATCTGCGAGAACCACTCACCTGCTCCGATTAACTGGGCCGGCCAGATCACAGCGTGGAAGGGGATATTATCCTTGCCGATAAAGTAGTAGGCGCGTGCGTCCGGGTTGGTCCACCAGTCATGCCAGGCATCGGGGGTATCCTGTAAGCGCGCCCATTCGATGGCTGCTGAAAGGTAACCAATAACTGCTTCGAACCAGACATAAAGACGCTTGCCTTCCCATCCTTCCACGGGCACCGGTACACCCCAGTCCAGATCGCGGGTGATGGCACGCCCATGGAGTGCATTAGCTTGCATTTGACCCAGAGACTGGCGCAGCACATTGGGTCGCCAGTAACTTTCTCGCTGACGCAGAAAGTCTTCAATCTGTGGCTGCAGCTTGCCCAGATCAAGATAGTAGTGCTCCGTCTGGCGCAGCTCTGGCATGGACCCGTCGATTATGGAACGCGGATCGATGAGCTGAGTGGCATCCAGTAATTCACCGCAGCCGTCACACTGGTCGCCACGTGCATTAGGATAGCCACACAGGTAGCAGGTGCCCTCCACATAGCGATCCGGCAAGAAACGCTTCTGAGCCGGCGCGTACCATTGCTGCTGGCTTTCTGTATAAAGGTAACCGTTTTGCAGGAGCGCCAGAAAAATGGCCTGGGAGACGCGTAGATGATTGTCCGTATGGGTGCTGGTAAAGAGATCATAAGAAAGTCCCAGCTTCTCGAAAAGCTCCAGAAATCCGGTATGAAAGCGCTCATAGACTTCTACCGGGGTGCTCCCCTCAGTATCTGCCCGCACGGTTATAGGTGTACCATGCGAATCAGAGCCGGACACCATGATTACCTGGTTGCCTGCCAGGCGTTGGTAGCGTGTAAAAATATCCGCCGGCAAGTAAGAGCCTGTGAGATTGCCGACATGGATTAAAGAATTCGCATAAGGCCAGGCAACGCCAACCAAAATATGCTCGGTCATGGAAACCTCCTGATTACATTCTTATCCTGAGGCGCAAGCAGCGTGCCCAGGTCATCTGGTCTGATCTTTAAAGGGCAGATCTTCAAATAAAAGGGCTGCCCATCCGGGCAGCCCTGTCTTTCAGAACTTCGGTGCTTTAGCACCCTGTCTGGAATCTGGCGGCTGCCATTGAAGCGGCGCGCAGGCACATCGATATGGACATGCTGCACAGTTTATCCAACCGCGAGTCAAAACCAGAATAAGGGATGCTTGAGCTAGCCATCGTGTTCACCAATTGTTTACTAATGCCAGTAAACTGTAACCAAAGATTGTGCTGAGTCTAAAACCCAGCCCATAATTTGTCAAGATAAGCCAAAAATCCCAGATGTCTACCAGCCAGAGATGCTATTCTGGTTTGTCTTTCAGAGATTTCAACAGTGCCAGTCGTGGATCGATGTCTTCATCCTCATGATGACAAGTCGTCTCGTTGAGATTTTCACCACAAATTGGACAAAGCCCTTTACAATCCTGGCGGCAGCGCGGGTTAATCGGTAAAGAGAGCAGCAGCTCCTCGCGAATAGAAGGCGCCAGATCTAACTGCCCGTTCTCTGGAAGCAGCAACCCCGATTCAGAAACCAGCTTGGGTGTGAAAGCGTATAAATCGGTAAACTCAGCACTCAAGGGTTGATTAAATTCCACCAGGCAACGCCCACATTGGGCAACCGTCAACCCCTGTACCTGAACCTGCACGACCAACCCCTGCTGAGCACGGGAGACCCGTACCACGCCAGAAAATTGTTCAACCAGCAGATCGGGTGGAAAGAAAACAGACGGCAATTCAAGCGGGAAATCCCGATAATAGCCAACTGTTTCATGGGCGATAAATCCGACATTCAGGCGGAGAAGATTGATAGCGTTTGACACGATAAGTCTCGATAGAAAATAATAACGCGTAAGGGATCGATAAGCAGGGGGATTATAACATAGGCATGCTCACACTCGCTCAGACTTGGGTAAAATTAGACCAGCCGCCTTCCTGACCAAAAAGGTCTGTGCTTCGAAAGAGGAGCCAATGCAAGAATTACTCATTGCGACCAATAACCACGGGAAAGTAAAAGAAATTCAAGCCCTGCTTTCGGGCCTGCCCCTCAAGCTGCTCACCCCCCTTGATTTGGGGATCGAATTAGAAGTAGTGGAAGATGGGCTTACCTATGCTGAAAACGCGGCCATTAAGGCTGTGGCTTATGCACGGGCCTCGGGCAGGCTTACCCTGGCAGATGATTCGGGTCTGGAGGTGGAAGCACTGGATGGTATGCCCGGGCTCCATTCAGCACGCTTTTCGCCCCTGCCCCAAGCCAACGATGCTGACCGGCGACAGTATCTGTTGACCCAATTGGCAGGAAAGCCACGCCCCTGGACGGCGCGTTTTCGCTGCTGTGTGGCGATCCTGCAGCCGCAGCAGGCAAATCTGGCGGAGCCGCATCTCTACTTCGCCGAAGGCGCTTGCCTGGGTGAAATCATTCCCCAGGAACGCGGCTCGAATGGTTTCGGGTATGATCCCATCTTTCTGCTGGCAGAGTATAACCAGACCATGGCTGAATTAAGCATGACGGAAAAGAACCGCCTCAGTCACCGAGCGCGCGCCTTGCTGAATGCCATTCCACTGCTCGAGACCATCCTGAAAAATCAGTGAACGATCTTCCACCGTCATCTCTGAAAACCTGGCGGAGCGTAGCTTTTGGGCTGGGGGTCCTGATTTTATTCTGGCTGCCCATTGAGGATCAATCGATCCTGGTCCCCGTCTTACTGGCAGTCGCCGCCGCAGTGGCAGCTGTCGGATTTGCCAGACTAAAGTATGCGTTGAGACCGCCAATAGCAGGCATATTAGGCGGATTGATCGTCTCACCAATCACCCTGCTGTGGATGGCATTCAAGACCGGCCTGCACGGTCATGGAGCGCCGGATTTTTCTGCTCAGCAAATCTTACAGGTGATTCAATTAGCACCCGTATGGACGCTGGCAGGAGGCTTGCTTGGCTGGGGATGGCAAGCGCTGGCTCATAAAAAGCAAAGCTGAAATCGCAATTATCGATTCAACAAACTACTTAACCACACATCGAGTACAATACAGGATAATAAAATAGGACTTACGGGATGGGGGTTGTGGGTCGTGCTGCGCACGACCCACAACCCCCATTTATCCCAAAACTGCGTGACCCCTATAAAATCAAACGGGATGTATTATGCCAAATGCGGCTGGAATCTATTATCATGCCTACGAGGGAGCTGGCGGGGGAAAACACCCGCCAGTTGTTTTAATCCATGGTGCAGGGGGACATCATCTATACTGGCCTTCTCAGATCCGGCGGATGCCCGGATTGCGGGTTTATGCCCTGGACCTGCCCGGGCATGGCAAATCCGGAGGGCGCGGCGAGCAGTCCATCGCGCTGTACGCCGAGTCCATCTTAGGATGGCTGCTGGCAGTCGATATCCACCGCGCAATTTTCGTCGGAAGCTCAATGGGTAGTGCCATCGCACTGCATTTGGCTATAAATCATCCTGAGCATGTCGCAGGTATCAGCCTGATTGGCGGCGGCGCCCGGCTGGCGGTCAATCCCCTCTTACTCCAGGAAACTTCACAGGCAACCACCTATCACAACGCCATCGACAAATTAGTCCACTGGTATTTCAGTCCCCAGACCGGTGAGGATCTGGTTCAGCTTTGCGCACGGCGCATGGCGGATATCCGCCACAGCGTACTTTATGGTGATCTGCTGGCCTGTGATGCTTTCGATGTTTCCGAGCGCCTGGTAGATATTTGCCAGCCCACCCTGGTGATCTGCGGGGCAGACGACAGGATGACCCCGCCGCGTCTATCCCAATCCCTGTCGCGCAGTATCCCCGACGCCAAACTGGAACTCATCGAACACGGCGGGCACATGGTCATGATTGAGCATCCCGATTTGGTCGCCAATCACCTGATGCAGTTTATCCAGGGCATCACATTCTGAGAATTGCCTGTTTTACCAGCACAATTCTTAGTTTTCATGCGTGGAAGCGAGCTATTGCCATTTTCAGAAGGACTGTGTATAATCGTGGGGCACGGGCGGTTAGCTCAGCTGGTTAGAGCATTGCGTTGACATCGCAAAGGTCGTAGGTTCGAGTCCTATACCGCCCACACCACAGCCGTTGAGCAAATTCAGCGGCTGTTTTTCGTTGAACGTCGCAGACGTTGACGATTCCGTAATTATTTGGTATGATGCCTGCGATTGATTCCCGGAATATTCGATTCGTATAATCAGATTTTAAGAAGGAGAAAGCTTATCAGCGCAACCAATTACCGAGTTAATGATGCCATCCGAGTCCCACAGGTGCGTGTAATTGGCGCCAAGGGTGAAAATGTTGGGGTGATTACCATCGAGGAAGCCCTGCATCTTGCCCAGGAAGCGGAACTTGATTTAGTCGAGGTGGCCCCTAATTCTGACCCACCGGTTTGCCGGGTAATGGATTTTGGCAAGTTCATTTACGAGCGCGCCAAAAAGGATAAAGAGGCAAAACGAGCCCAAACCAAGATCGAAGTCAAGGAAATCCGCCTGCGCCCCAAAACCAATGATCACCATCGTGATCTAAAAGTGCGTGACGCCCGACGCTGGCTGGAAGTCGGTATGAAGGTCAAAGTACGCATTCGCTTCCGCGGGCGCGAGATCAGCTACCCAGAGATCGCACTGACCGACCTTAAATCGATTGCCGATGAACTGTCTGATATCGCTATCGTGGAGCAAGCGCCTGGCCTGGAAGGGCGCACCATGTTAATGGTATTGGCGCCTGGAAAAGCTCCTAAAAAGAAATAATTGGCGCGCTGAAATCATCATTCTCCGGTATAATTGTCGTCCCGTTGACCTCCGCGGAAGCAAGCTGTCCGCGGAATTTTATGTGAGAGGAGTTTGGAAAGTGACCCGCAAAGCAAGAACAGGTAAGTACAAGATCAAGACGCATAAGGCTACCTCGAAGCGCTTCAGCGTAACGGGCTCGGGTATACTCGTGCGCACGAAGGGTGGCAAAAGCCACTTTCGGCGCCGAACCTCTGCCCGCGTCAAGCGGTTGTTGGACGAGATGATCCCCGTCAAGGGACGAGGGATTGTCAAGACCGTCCACCGCCTGGCACCCTACATGAAGAAGGCAGCCTGAGGCAGCCCCAGCGGACGCCTGTCTGGCTTCCGCAGTTCGATTTTATCCACCTTTTAGTGCGGCTGTTGGGTGTAACTAACGAGCAGAGATAACTGCTGGCGCCCAGGGGTTCGCAGGAGAGTAAAAAATGGCACGTGTAAAGACTGGTCCATATCGTCACCATCGACACCAAAAAGTTCTGAAGGTCACCAAGGGACAGTTTGGTTCTCGCAGCACCCTGTACAAACGGGCAAATGAGGCCATGCTGAAAAGCCTGTGGTATGCCTACCGGGATCGCCGCACCCGCAAGCGCGACCTGCGCCGCTTGTGGATTGTGCGCATCAACGCGGCTGCCCGTATCAATGGCATTTCTTACAGCCGCCTGATCCATGGCATGCGGGTGAATCACATCTCGATCAACCGCAAGATGCTGGCAGATCTGGCTGTTCGTGATCCAAAAACCTTCGGTGCGGTGGTTGCCCGGGCACAATCCTGATCCAATCACAACTTCGATTATGACGTGGGGCGGCATCAGCCGCCTCATTTTTGTTAAAACAAAAGCTAAACCGCCCGTGTAGTATAATCCCCTCCATACGGAGGCAGCTATGAACGATTCACAGGGACCCAAGTCTATTCGCCCGCAGGGTGGCGTTTTTAATGATCTGACCCAATATGCCAAGCTGGTCTTGCGCCTGATGGGTGACCGCCGTGTTAATCCCCTGGCCAAGCTGCTCCCGATCGGCTCCCTGGCTTATTTGCTCATTCCAGATCTGGTGCTGGGACCGGTGGACGATGCGGTCGTCGTATGGATCGGCACCTATTTGTTTGTTGAGCTTTGCCCCCCAGATGTTGTCACCGAACACCGCGTGGCGCTAAATCAGGTGTCCCCAGGCGAGGGGTCTGCAGTGCGCCCTGCGGAGGACGAGATCATCGACGCTGAGTTCCACGACCAATAACAAACCCCCACCCCAACTTAAGAGTAGTATTGATATGAACCGAATTCTTATGATTCTATCGGCCTTAGTCCTGGGCGCTATTTACCTGGCGGCTTGCAGCCCAGCGACCGAGCCGTCCGGCTCTATAACGCCCGTACAACCAACTGCCAGCTCCAATCCAACCGAGACCCAGGCACAGCCAGGCCTGGCTGCCAGCGCCACCCAGCTACCCGACCCAACCCGTACACAAACAACCGAAACCACTCAGCCAGACATGCCTGCACTCACCGCATCTCCAGCTTCTGTGGCAAGTTTGCCCAACCCCGACTTATATACCTGGGCGCCGGTCGCCACAGGCCTGGAGTCTCCTGTGGGTATCGCCCATGCCGGCGATACACGCCTGTTTATCCTGGAGCGCAGTGGACGCATCCGTATTCTGCAGGATGGCGCCCTGGCGCCCGAACCGTTCCTGGATATAACCGATCGGGTGCGAGCAGGTGGAGAACGCGGCCTGCTGGGACTGGCCTTCCACCCGCGCTATCCAGAAACGGGTACTTTCTTCGTCAATTACACCGACCAAAATGGGCATACTCATATTGCCCGGTTCAATGTGCGCCCAGACAACCCCAATATGGCAGATGCAAGCAGCGAAACACAAATCCTGTTTGTAGAGCAGCCCTACCCAAACCACAATGGCGGCGCCCTGGTCTTCGGGCCGGATGGCTATTTATACATCGGCCTGGGCGATGGCGGCAGCGGAGGTGACCCACTGGGTTATGGACAAAATCTGGACGTCCTGCTGGGGAAAATCCTGCGTATCGACATTGATCAGGGCGATCCTTATGCGATACCAGCCAGCAACCCATTTGCAAATGGCGGAGGGCGCCCAGAAATTTGGGCTTATGGATTGCGCAACCCCTGGCGCTTCGCTTTTGATCGCCTCACAGGCGATTTTTACATTGGCGATGTAGGGCAAAATATCTACGAAGAGATCGATTACCAGTCTGCCGACAGCCCCGGAGGGGAAAACTATGGCTGGAACATCCTGGAAGGCGATGCTTGCTATGGAAGTGGTAACTGCCAGACCGATGGATTAACCATGCCAGTATACACCTATACGCATGCTGAAGCAGGCTGCTCGGTGACTGGCGGTGTGGTCTATCGCGGCCAATCCCTTCCAGAGTGGCAGGGAATCTACCTGTTCGGGGATTATTGCTCTGGGTTGGTAGGTGGTTTATTACCTTCCTTCTCCCAGGGCGAATCCGCCAGCTGGCAGCAGGCCTGGCTTTTCAATCAAATTGGCAATATCAGTTCTTTTGGCGAGGACGCAGCCGGCGAAGTGTACCTGGCTGATCTAAACGGGACAATCTATCAACTGGCGCACAAATGAAAACCATTTCGGATGAAAAAATCGCTGCCATCCGGCGAGATAAACAAAAACTGGGTATTCTCTACGGCCTCCTGGCCGGAACAGGATATGCACTCACTGCCTGGGGACTGGATGCCTACCAGCTGGCTCAGGCTCAAGCCTACTTGCCCTGGGGCAGGTTTGCGTTCGGCCTGGCAGCTTGCCTGGTATTGGGTGGGTTTGCGGGCTGGCTCTCCTCGCGCCTGGATAATGGACTGATCGCGGCTTTGATTTGGAGCCTGGTCGGCTGCGCGCTGGCGATCGGGATGGGGTGGCTTGCCTTTCAGGGCAATCCAACCCTGTTGAATTGGTTTTACCCGGATCTTACCAGCCAGGTAGAATTTACCTCGAACCCGGCGATCCAGATCCGCACCGGAATTGCAGCGCTTGTCTCAGCATTGTTAGGCGGAGCGGTAGGTCTATTTCAGTTAAACCTGATTGACTCCGCCTTGCTGGGGACCTATCCCATCCAACGTGCGTTGAGCCTGTGGCTGGGGATCATCCCCTTCATGGGCGCGGGTCTGATTGCTGGCAATGGGTTGATCCACACTAACCTGCGTGATCCTATCGTACAGGTTCACAGTGCTTTGCAGTACGCCCAGGAACACCGTGGTCAGGAAATAGACGTCTATTCAGCGCGCGAGCATGGACAGACTGCTGTACGCGCCCTGGGCGACTTACAATACCAGCCTTACCACCTTGCCATCAGCTCATACGATGAATATCTGTCCCTGGTGTGGGTGATGGTCGATTTTGGCGAAATCCAGACGCGCTGCTCGGTTTTAGAAAAGAAGCTTAATTATTGTGAGAAACCTGCCGAGATCACCGCGACTACTATCCCCCCAGAGCCAACCCAGGGCGCGCCAACCGCGCCGACTCTACCTGCTTTAGGAGCCCCAACAGCCCGCCCAGCGACTGACAACAGTCCAATCAGCGATAATTCAGTCACTGCCGGCAACCAGCCTGTATTTTTGACGGATCAAGCCAGCAACCTTCCTGAAATACTCAATCGCTATCTCCTGAATGTCACGATCGAACCGGACCAGTACAGGTTTCAGGGAACACTGCAGCTAGAATACACCAACACGGAGAACAGCACCCTGGAGCAGCTTTATTTCCGGCTGTTGCCGAATGGGCAGCGCAGCTATGGCAACGGCTCGCTGAATGTGAGTGAAGTAAAAGTTGATGGCGTATTACAACCAACATCACTCTCCGTGGATGATAGCGTACTGGAAGTTGAAACAGGAAAAAGCGTGGCGCCCGGTGAACAGGTGCAGGTGGAGATGAGCTTTCGAGGCCAGGTTCCCCAGGATTTCGGCGGCAGCCAGCCTGTGAATGGGTATGGCATCTACAATTACTCTGATGGCGTAATGGCGCTGGCAAACTGGTACCCCATCCTGGCAGTTTACGATGGGCAGGGCTGGAATTTAGATCCGGTTTCGTTTATTGGCGACTCCGTCTATAGCGACATGGCAGCCTATCAAGTTGAAATCGACCTTCCCGAGGATCAGATACTGGTCAGCACCGGGGCTGTCCAGCAAGAAATGGCGGGAGATGCTCGCAAGCAGTATGTCGTAGAGAGCGGCCCGGTGCGCGATTTCTTTATCATCCTGAGCCCCAAATTTCAAAGCCTCAGTGAACGGGTTGGGGAGACATTGGTGAGCTCATATTATCTACCTGGCAATCGTGCTGGTGGGCTGCGCGCCCTGGGCGTCGCGGTCGATGCCTTCGAAACCTTCAATCGTCACTTTGGCCCGTATCCCTACACGGAGCTGGATGTGGTAGATGCCCCCATGCAAAATGCTTCGGGCGTCGAATATCCTGGCATTGTCCTGATTGGCGATGCCCTCTACGGAGAGTATGAGGGGACAGCCTTTGCAATCACCACAGCCCACGAAGTCGCCCACCAGTGGTGGTACAACCTGGTCGGGAACGATGTGATCGAAGAACCCTGGTTGGATGAGGCTCTGGCGACCTATGCTTCAGGTGTGTACCTGGAATCCGTCCGGGGGAAAACAGCCCTGGCCGGGCTGATGGACTATTATCAAGAACGCTACCAGCGCACTCTGGACAGCAGCGGCGATCATCCTATCAGCCAAGGCCTGGCTTACTTTGAAACCAGCGATCCACGCGCCTATGGTGGGATTGTTTACGCTAAGGGTGCACTCTTCCTGGACGCCTTGCGTAAGGAGATCGGGGATGCAGCCTTCTTCGGAGCACTGCAGCGTTATTTCCAGGATTACCGCTATCAAATCGCCACGGGGGGAGACTTGCTGGAGGCCTTCGAAACCAGCGCAGGGGCCTCGCTGGACAGCTTTTTCCAGACCTGGGGCGTCACACCCCAACCGTAAATCTTTTTATCGGCTACAATCAGCCACATGACCCACGCGCCAATTTCCCGGTTCAGCCCCTGGATTGCTGGTCTGGTTGGGATCAGCATGCTTCTGGCAGGCTGCTCAACTCCACCAACCACGCCTGCGCTGATTAACACACCCACCAATCCCATTCTCGCAGCTGATCTTCCCAGCACGTCTACACATGGACCAGCGAGTTCCACTGCATCTGCAACTGCCAGCACCACTCCTGCAGCAGCGCCGGCAGCGACAGAAACCCGCCAACCCCCGGTACGCATTGCGGTGATAGGCGATTACGGACTGGCAGGTCCGGCTGAAGAACAGGTTGCCCGGCTTGTCATTAGCTGGCAGCCCGATCTGATCATCACTACCGGGGATAACAACTACCCTGACGGTGAAGCGGCTACCATCGATGAAAACATCGGGCAGTATTACCAATCCTATATTTATCCTTATCTGGGAGCGTATGGGCCTGGGGCAGACCGCAATCGCTTTTTCCCCACCCTGGGCAACCATGACTGGAATACTTCTGGAGCTCAACCATACCTGGAGTATTTTACCCTGCCCGGCAATGAGCGCTATTACGAATACACCTGGGGCGCAGTGCATTTTTTTGCCGTGAGCAGCGATTCTCGCGAGCCAGATGGGGTTGGGCGCAGCTCTGTTCAGGCAGCCTGGCTGCAAGAACGCCTGGCAGCCGCTACCCTGCCCTGGAAGGTGGTCTATTTCCACCAGCCGCCCTATTCTTCGGGTTACCACGGCTCGGTGGATTGGATGCGCTGGCCTTTTAAAGAATGGGGCGCCAGCCTGGTGCTGGCCGGGCACGACCATACCTACGAACGGCTGGAGATAGACGGGCTGACCTATATCGTCAATGGTATCGGCGGTGGGCCAATCTATCCATTCATCTTTCCCCTGGATGGCAGTCAGGCACGTTACAACGATGCACACGGGGCGTTGTTGATCGAAGCCGATGCAGAGCAGCTTACCGGCACATTCACAAGTATTGATGGAACTAATTCGGACCAATTTGTATTATTAATGCCAGTTAAACCTTGACAGACTAAAAAAAGCCATGGTAAACTCTCTCCGTTCTGTAATATTACAGACGGCAAACTCTTAAGAAAGGATAGGCGCATCAAATGAATCGATTTGAAATCAGCTATATCTGCGTTAGCGCTGCCTCCGGCGGCGTCGCCGCAGCATTGCCTTCTCGTAGTGCGCCTATCGGCTGGTAAACGTTCAATTGTTTGAATGATAGCAACGGGTGCCCTACAGCACCCGTGGCTTTTTATTTGACAGTTCAAACTCTGCCGCAGGCCACGGGTCCACCGTGGCCTGTTTTGTTTATCGCTTTAGGAGCTCAGCCATGTCTGACGCCATCATCTTAAACAATATAACGAAGACTTTCGGCGGGTTGAATCCTGCCCTGCTGAAGCGCATCCCGAATCTGCCCGGGAAGAGTCTTCCACGCGGTTTGCAATCCTCAGCTGCGGTAGTAGCGTTGGATGGTGTGAGCTTAAGCGTGCCAGAAGGACAGATCTTCGGTTTGCTGGGGGTCGATGGCTCGGGAAAATCCACCCTGATCCGCCTGCTGGCAACTCTGATCCAACCCGACGCAGGGGAAGCATACGTGTTTGGCTATGATGTCGTCCGCCAACCCGCTCAGGTACAGCGCTTGACCAATCGTGTGTCTGTGGAAGCATCCTTCTATCGCAAAGTCTCGGCATTGGAAAACCTGATTGAGGATGCCCGCTTACTGGGCTTGACCGGCACCAGATTGCGCCAGCATCTGGAAGATACACTGCTCCACCTGGGTCTGGAGATTGAAGAGATCTACCGGCCCATGGAAGAAACCTGCGCTGCCACTCAGCAGGTGGTCTGCATCGCCAGGGCGCTGATTTCTCAGCCGCGCTTGCTGCTGCTGGATGAGCCCACACGTGGTTTGCCTGCTCATCTCGCCAGTCGGGTACAGCAAGCCATCCTGGAAATGCGCGCTGCGCTGGGTACCACGGTGCTCTTCACCACCCAGGATATCGCCGAAGCCGCCACACTGGCTGACGCTACTGCCGTGATGGAGAAAGGGCGTCTGATCGATCAGGACGCCAGCCTGCAGCAGCCAACGGTTGTGCCGTTGAGCGGGCGTCCAACCAGCCTGGCGGATATTTTCACCCAGCTGAACGAGCTGGCGGCAGTCGGAGCATATGAACCCTGTTAGCCGTTTCCGGGCAGGCTCGCCCCTCAGATGAGCCTGCCCGGGACAGATTACCATCACACAATAACGAATGAGGATGTCATCATGAGTATTCACGAGCAGTTATTTCAAGGATCAAAAATATGCCTGACGCCTATCGACCATGAAAAAGACCCTGAGATCGCAGCGCGCTGGACACAAAACGCCGAATACCAGCGCATGTTAGACAGTGATCTTGTGCGCCCGCTCTCTCCAGCGCAAGTTAAGAAACAATACGAGGCCATCGAAAAAGCCGCGGAAGAATCGAATGGCATGTTTTACTACAGTATCCGTACCCTGGCTGCTGACGACCAACCTGAACGGCTGATTGGTTTTACCCGCCTGTATTGGATCGAGTGGTCTCACGGCGCAGGAATGCTGCAGCTCGGCATCGGCGACCCCGCTGATCGCCGGCAAGGCTATGGGAGCGAAGCCTTACGCCTGATGCTGCGCTACGCATTTATGGAGTTGAACCTGTTTCGTTTAGGGGCGCTGATACCGGAATACAACACTCCTGCCCTGGCTCTTTTTCAAAAGGCAGGTTTCATCGAAGAAATCCGGCGGCGGGAAGCCTTGAATCGATATGGGCGGCGCTGGGATATGCTGCATCTAGGATTGCTGCATGGCGACTGGAAAGCCCGCCTTAGCGAATGATCTTACTCTACAGGAAAGAACAAGCTCATGCATACTAACTTATATACAGGTCAACTGGTTCGTTTGAGCGCCGAAGAGCCTCAGGTGTGGGCAGAAGTTTTCACACGCTGGTCACGCGACACAGAATATATCCGCCTGCTGGATGATGCACCTGCGCAGGCCTGGTCCATCACCAAGCGCAAGCAGTGGCTGGAGAAAGAATTGGATGATCCTAAGCGGTCCTATATGTTTGGCATCCGCACCCTGGCAGACGATCTACTGATTGGATTTGTCGGACTGGGAGGTATCCACCACACCCACGGGGATACCTGGGTTGGGATTGGGATCGGCGACCGAAAATACTGGGGCAAAGGTTTCGGCAGCGAAGCCATGCGCCTGATCTTGCGCTATGCGTTCACAGAACTCAACCTGCACCGGGTTTCACTGGGTGTATTTGCTTACAACACCCGCGCCCAGCGCTCCTATGAAAAATGCGGGTTCATGCTGGAAGGCGTCATGCGCCAGGTTTATCACCGTGAAGGTCAGCGCTGGGATTTACTCAACATGGGTATCCTGCGTGAAGAATGGCTGGCCCAAAACGGGAAGAGCCTTTCACAGGGGTATTCTCGGTACTCGATTGGAGAATAAATCAACATGGAACAGGATTTATTTACCGGTAGATACGTGCGCCTCAAAGCAGTGGACAGCCAGAAGCTGGCTGAAGCGCTCACGCGCTGGGGCCGCGACAGTGAATATTGGCGCTTGCTGTCAACAGGCCCGGCTGGCCAGTACACCCTCAAAGGCACCAAAGAATGGCTGGACAAAAGCCTGGCGAAAGACCCGCCCACCGAATTGATTTTCGAAATCCATTCCCTGGCTGATGACCGGCTGATCGGCGAGACGGGCTTTGACGGGATCCACTGGCAGCATGGAGACACCTTTATTGGAATTGGCCTGGGTGAACGGGATGACTGGGGCAAGGGCTACGGCACCGACGCCATGCGTATCATGCTGCGTTACGCCTTCACCGAATTAAACCTGCATCGCGTTTCGCTGGATGCTTTTGAGTATAACCCGCGCGCAATACGCTCCTATGAGAAAGTTGGCTTCAAGCAAGAAGGCCGCGCCCGGCAGTTCATGCTGCGTGAAGGCCGGCGTTGGGATTTGATCTTTATGGGTATCACCAGACTTGATTGGCAGACAAACCAAAACGGAGAATGATCGAGATGGACACAATGCAAGCAATGACCAATACCATAACCGTTCCCGGCGCACCAGACATCCCTGGTTTGAGCTTTCGCGGTTATCGAGATGCAGCGGATTTCGAGAAGATGGTAGCTGTCATCCAGGGATGTAAGCAGGTCGACCAGATGGAGCGCTCCGATGCCCCCCAGGATATTGAGCGCAATTACCGCTACATCCCGAACTTTGAAATTACCAAAGACATACTTTATGTTGAGATGGAAGGCGAAGTAGTTGGATATTACCGGGTGACGTGGTATTTCGAAGAGAATGGGGATGCCATTTATACCCATTTCGGCTTCCTGCTGCCGGGATGGCGCGGGCAGGGAATTGGCCGTGCAGTACTGGCTTATTTACAAAACTGCCTCCGGGCCATTGCTGCCGTCCATCCGCCGGAACAGCCAAAGTATTACCAATCCTACGCCGATGAAAACGAGCGCGCTTCCACGGCTTTGCTGCTTGCAGCCGGCTACCAGCCCACCCGGCATTTCTACACCATGCTGCGACCAGATCTGGAGAATATCCCGGATCTCCCGCTGCCGCCCGGCTATGAAATCCGCCCTGTGCTGGACGAACATTTGGCGACGATCATGGCTGCCAGCAGCGAAGCCTTTCGCGACCACTGGGGATACAGCTCAGCCACTGAGCCTACGCTGGAAGAAATTATGGAAGATCAAGATTTTGACCCCAGCCTGTGGTGCGTTGCCTGGCAAGGGGATCAGGTCGCCGGGATGGTATTGAACTACATTACGCGCGCCGAAAACCTGGAATATGGACGCCTGCGCGGCTATACTGAAAATATCTGTGTCAGGCGCCCCCATCGCAAGCAAGGGCTGGCGCGCGCCCTGATCGCAACCAGCCTGGGCATATTACGGGAACGAGGCATGCTCGAGGCAGCACTACACGTGGACACCGAAAACTTATCTGGCGCGCTGAGGCTGTACGAATCCGTCGGCTTCCAGCCTGTCAGGCGGCACACAACGTATCGCAAACCCCTGGAGATCGCATGGCCGAACCTGCGCATCATCTGATCAAAGCCGTCGTCTGGGATCTGGGCGGGGTACTGGCGCGCACGCTGGACCGCGCCCCGCGCACCGAGCTGGCCCGCCGCCTGGGCATGACCTATAGCGAGCTGGACGAGGCAGTGTTTAACAGCCCATCCGCGCGCCAGGCCACATTGGGGAAAATCTCGATCGAGGAACACTGGGCCAATGTCTACCGAAGTCTTAATTGGTCCATGGAGCATCAAGATGTTTTTCAAGAACTGTTTTGGGGAGGCGATCGACTGGACCAGGATCTGGTAGCTTACATTCGCCGCCTCAAACCAGCCTTCAAAACCGGCCTGTTGAGCAATAACTGGCCGAACCTGCGCCATCTAATTGAAGATCGCTGGCAGATCGCAGATGCCTTCGATGAGCTGGTGATCTCAGCCGAGGTCGGGCTTAAAAAACCCGAACAACCGATATACGACCTGACCCTGCAGCACCTGGGAGTCCGCCCAGAGCAAGCGGTCTTCGTGGACGACTTTATCGAAAATATCCACGCCGCGCAGCAGCTCGGCTGGCAGGCGGTTCACTTTCAGAACCCCGACCAGGCGCTGGCAGAAATCAATGCTTTACTTGAAATTCCGGCAGAGAACAGCTTCTCTGGAGAGTGAATGTGGCAGACGCGCTTGATCTGATGAGTTTAACCATGCAGGAGGCCACCCTTCTGATGCAATCCGGCGCGCTGAGCGCGCATGCGCTTACAACGCTGTGTCTGGAGCGCATTGCCAGCCTGGACCAGCGCCTGAATGCCTTCATCACGCTCACAGCTAATATGGCGTTGGAGCAAGCCGAACAGGCTGACCGCGAACGCCAGCTAGGCCTGCCGCGCGGTCCACTGCATGGCATTCCCCTGGCATTGAAAGACCTGTTTGAAACGGCGGGTATAAAAACCACGGCGGGTTCCGCCTTCTGGCGCGAGAATGTCCCTACCAGCAACGCGTTTGTGATGGAGCGCCTGCGCCAGGCAGGCGCGGTGATCCTGGGCAAGCTCAATATGCATGAAGTTGCTCTGGGGGTGACCAATGCCAATCCGCATTATGGCCCCTGCCGAAATCCCTGGGATTTGGAGCGCTCACCAGGCGGATCATCGGGAGGCAGCGCTGCGGCAGTCGCCAGCGGGTTGTGCCTGGGCTCTCTGGGTACCGACAGCGGTGGATCGATCCGCATCCCGGCTGCGTTGTGCGGGGTGGTGGGTCTCAAACCAACCTACGGGAGGGTGAGCCTGAGCGGCGTCATCCCGCTGAGCTGGAGCACCGATCATGCCGGCCCGCTGGCGCGCTGCGTGGCGGATGCCGCCCTGCTGTACCAGTCGGTCGCTGGCTACAACCCACTCGATCCAGCCTGCCAGCCTCAGCCGTTGGAAGATGCATTGACTGGACTGGACGGAGGCATACAAGGCTGGCGAGTCGCTCTGCTGGAGGATGCCTACCTGGAGAAAGCTCATCCGGAAGTGCTGTCTGCGGTGCAAACTGCCGCCCGACTGTTGGGAGAGCTTGGGGCGCGTGTAACTCCTGTGGAGCTGCCCTACCTGCGCCAGGCGGCCCAGTTGAACGGTCTGGTTGTACAGGCAGAAGCAGCCGCCTTCCACCGCCAGCGCCTGCAAGAGAACCCTGCGGGGTTTGGCGAGGATGTGCGCCAGCGCCTGGAAACTGGCGCCGCCACGCCGATCCACGACTATATCCTGGCCCGGCACGCGCAACAGGAATTACGCCGCAGCCTGGAGATGTTTTTTATGGATTACGATGTGCTGTGCCTGCCTGCCACCCCGGTTACAGCCCCGCCGATCAGCGGCCCGGACGCGGTGGAACAGGCGCGCTTGCTGACTCGCTTTACGGCGCCCTTCAACCTCACCGGTTTACCCGCCATCGTCCTGCCGTGCGGCTTTAGTAGCAATGGGTTACCGATTGGGATGCAGCTTGTCGCCCGACCCTGGGCAGAAGCCAGCTTGCTGCGGGCAGCCCAGGCTTACGAGAACGCTGCCGGCTGGCGTACACAGCACCCTGCTCTCTAGGCCCAGTACAACAACGCCAGCACACAGGTCACCAACTAAGGATTATTTACCGGTATGAACAAACTGACCGCCACCAAAGTATTTCTGCTCATCGAAGCCGCCACGTCCCTGCTGTTCGGGATGATCTTCACCATCAGCGCACTTTATCAGGTCAGCACGGCCAATTTGAGTGCCCTGCAGCTTGTCCTGGTGGGAACTGTGCTTGAGTTGTCGATCTTTGTGTTTGAGGTACCGACAGGTGTCGTCGCTGACCTGGTCAGCCGGCGGCTATCGGTCATCATTGGCTACTTCTTGATTGGGGCAGGCTTTATCCTCGAAGGCTCCTTGCCTATCTTCTGGACCATCCTGCTTGCTCAAGTCCTGTGGGGAGTGGGGTATACCTTCACCAGTGGCGCAACCCAGGCCTGGATCACGGACGAGATCGGTGAAGAAGCCGCTGGCCCAATCTTTCTACGCACCAGCCAGATCGCTGGGCTGGCAGGTTTGTTGGGCATCCCGCTCGGGGTAGTTCTGGGACGTGCACAGATCAATCTGCCATTGTTAATAGGCGGCAGTCTTTTTGCCGGATTGGCTGTCTTCTTGATCTTGTTTATGCCGGAGGCTGGTTTCACACCTACCCCGCGAGGGGAACGCAATACCTGGCAAAGTATGCTGCACACGCTGCGCGGCGGGCTGGCGATGGTACGCCGCCGCCCGGCTTTATGGAATATCTTGCTGATCGGCCTGTTCTTTGGTCTATACAGTGAAGGCTACGACCGCCTGTGGGTTAAACATCTAACCGATAATCTGCTCGTTCCAGGAGGTATCCAGGTTGAGCCGGTCGTGCTGTTAGGGGCGATCAATGTCGGGGGAACTCTGCTTGCCATCGCCGCCACCGAGCTGGTTCGCCGCCGGCTGGATACTACCAACCCCAACGCTATTGCCCGCTTAATGATGGCAGCTTCAGCATTGATGGTCACTGGCTTGATCGCTTTCGCCCAGGCTCGCAGCCTGGTGCTGGCAATCGGCATGATCTGGCTGATCGATGTGTTCCGCAGCATCAACAGCCCGCTTTACACCACCTGGGTGAACCAGCGCCTCGACCCACAGGTACGCGCCACCGTGCTCTCGATGAGCAGCCAGGTGGACGCCATCGGGCAAATTACCAGCGGACCTGCCCTGGGTATGGTAGGCAGCCTGGTCTCCGTCCGGGCAGCTATCACCGCCTCCGGCCTGCTGTTAGCGCCTATCCTGGGTTTGTTCGTCCGGGCGCTGCGCATGCCAGAAGCACCTGTGGTGGCCGAAACAGATATTCCCGGAACAGATTTTGACCTGGAAGCTGTGCATCCTGACTGATCGGGAAGCAATGATCTTATCAGCACTCAGATCTGACTTTGAAACGAAAGGCTTTAAGGCTATGTTTGAAACAACCACCCACATCCCCGAGTCCTTGCAGGAATACACCTGGCGACCTATCACCCACAGTGATTCGGTAGCTATGAACAAACTTCTCCTGGAAGTGGAAGCCCATGACCAGCGCGGCTGGGTTGACACATTGGAAGACCGCGAGCGCGATATAAACGATCCCGAGTCCAATCCCGCCACAGATTCACTGGCTGCCTTTCTACCCGATGGGCAAATGGCTGCCTACGGCTGGGTGTTCACACCGCCTGCCAGTGACAGCATATGCATTTCTTTTCTGGATGGCGCGGTACACCCGGCTCACCGCCGGCGCGGCCTGGGTACTTATATCGTGAAATGGACGGAGAATAGAGGACGCCAAATCCAGCACGCAATCCCAGGAGAGCAAGAGCGCTTCCTGCGCTTGAACGCCCACAAACACCTGGTCGATAGACAGAAGCTATTCGAGCAGCAAGGCTTCCAGCCAGTGCGGTATTACTATCGCATGCGTCGCGATTTAAACCAGCCAATCCCGGATATGCAGCTTCCCGATCAACTGCAATTACAAACCTGGAACTCGGATTTAAATTCAGCTGCACTGCACGTGGTCAATGAAACCTTCGAAGATCATTGGGGGCATATCCCGCTTGACGAAGAGCATTACCAGACCTGGATCATCCAGCATGAAAGTTTTCGCCCAGAGCTATCCTTTATGGTGATGGATGGCGACCAGATCGCCGGACTGACGATCAACAGGATCAGAGACGCCGAGAATGAAGCTGCCGGGATCAAAGAGGGCTGGGTCGGAACCCTCGGCGTGCGCTGGCCCTGGCGAAATCAGGGCATTGCCTCGGCCATTTTATGCGCCAGCATGCGCTCCTTCAAAGCTGCGGGCATGCAGACAGCCGGTCTGACCGTAGATGCGGAAAACCTGACCGGCGCTTTGCGCATCTACGAGCGCCTCGGATTTTTTGTTGTTCTGCAAATCAATCAATATTCCAAGACCATCCATATGGAGTAATCAATGGATCAACTGTTTGTACAACCCAAAACCATCCTGCGCGACCTGGGCAACGGGTTAATTTTGCGCCGCTCTACCTCACAGGACGCCGACGCGCTGGCGGAATTCAATTCAGTCATCCACAATGAGACGGAACAACAGGCTCAGGATGATGGCATAGGCATCTGGACGCGCGACCTGTTGACTCGCCCGCATCCAACCTTCGACCCTGGTGATTTCACCATCGTCGAAGACACACGGGCCGGCAAGATCGTCTCATCGCTTAACCTGATCAACCAGACCTGGCAGTATGCAGACATCCCTTTCGGGGTTGGGCGGCCAGAACTGGTAGGTACCTTGCCCGAATATCGTAACCGCGGGCTGGTGCGCGCCCAATTTGATGAGGTACATCGCTGGAGCGCTGAACGCGGCCACCTGGTGCAGGCGATCACTGGCATCCCGTACTATTACCGCCAATTTGGTTATGAGATGGCTGTCAATCTGGGCGGCGGAAAAGCAGGCTACCGCTCACAGATCGTTGAATTAAAAGATGGCGAAACTGACCCTTACCAGGTACGCCCGGCTACGACTGAAGATATACCTTTCTTGCAGACTTTATCTGCGCAAGCCTGCCAGCGTTCCTTGTTAAGTGCTGTGCGCGATGTAGATTTGTGGCGTTATGAGCTGAACGGGCGCAGTGAGTCGGGTGTTAATACCTATGCGATCCGCATCGTCGAAAGTATCACAGGCCAACCGGTTGCCTTCTTCGCCCACCCAGGCATGTTATGGGGATCGATCCTGGTTGCCATTGCTTACGAGGTGCTGCCCGGCCAACCCTACTTACCCATCACCAATTGCGTCATTCGCTACCTGCGCGCGACAGGTGAAGCCTATGCTGAAAAGCAGGCCGGAAAAGTTACCTGGGATTCATTTGGTTTCTGGCTGGGCAGTGAGCACCCCGTCTATGATGTACTCTATGAACGCCTGCCCCGCCAGAGAAAGCCCTATGCCTGGTACCTGCGCGTGACGGATATCCCCGCTTTCTTAAAGCTTGTCCGCCCGGCCCTGGAAAGACGCCTGGCCGAATCGCCCATGGCGGGTTATAGCGGTGAGGTCAAGCTCAGTTTTTATCGTTCCGGGTTGCGCCTGGTAATTGAAACCGGGTGCATCAATACCATCGAATCCTGGAAACCAACCCCGGTTGGGCACGCTGGAGATGCCGGTTTTCCAAATCTCACCTTCCTGCAGCTTCTCTTTGGCTATCACGCGCTGGAGGAACTTACTGATTTCCTTCCAGATGTATATGTTCACAAGCCAGAAGCCGGACCGCTACTCAACAGCCTGTTCCCCAAACAGGCCAGCGATATCTGGCCAATCAGCTAGAAGAACCTTCGCTTCAATCAGGAGAAGTCTCCGAATTACGAATGGAGCAGGAATTCCCTCCTGCTCCATTGCTTTTTGCGCAGGGTCATCATGATCCCATATCCATTGCCTCTTGCGATACAATACAACCATGGGAACAATTTTTGAACAACTTCACACAATCATCAGTGTAGATATCGAGGCAGCGGGCGCTATTCCAAGCCAATATGCATTACTTTCCATTGGCGCCTGCACCCTTACCCAACCCCAGCAGACCTTCTATGTTGAATTAATCCCGGACAAGGACAATTTCGACGCTCAGGCCTTACAGGTTCACGGATTGAATATTGAGCAGCTAAAAGAGAAAGGCGTGGCACCGGAAGCCGCAATGCGCCGTTTTGCGGACTGGCTGAATCACACCCTGCCGGCGGGAGAGAAACCAATCATGCTGGCCTTTAATGCCCCGTTTGACTGGATGTTCATTCATGATTACTTTATCCGCTACCTGGGCGATAATCCCTTGGGGCACAGCGCCATCGATATTAAAGCTGTTTATCTGGGCGCGACAGGAAAATCCTGGCACGAGACCTCGGGAGTCTACCTGCACTCGCGCTATCACGATGGCTCAAAGCTGAGCCACAATGCCCTGGAGGATGCAATCGCCCAGGGAGAGATATTTGAAGGCATATTGAGGGAAATGCAGAGCAACCTTCAAGATTTACCTGCATACCCAACCACAAATCTGTCTGAATAAATCTGGAGAGCAACATGGCTGTTATTGATGAGGTCAATCCATCTGAAGAGATGAACCGTATTCTCGAATCCGCGCGCCGCCTGGGGGTGGAACTCAATGAGCAGGAGGCCATTCAATGGCTGGTAGCCATCTCAAGCGCACACGGGGAAACTGATCTAGAAATCAACGAGCGCGAGGGGATCTTCGGGCACCGCATTACCTTGTTGGATTTTTCGCCAGATCGCTTGAGCTATTTTCGCAAAATTGGCAAGCTGGTTGAATTTAGCGATGAGCCAGATGTGGTTGAAACCGCTTTAGCGCTCTCCGGCTCGGCAGCCCAATCCCGCATCCAATCTTACCCGGGTGATGCCGATTTTTTTGAGCGGGTCAATATCAAAGCTCCCACGCGTGCAGAAGCCTGCCAGATCCTGGGGCGCATCATGCGCGAGAAAGCGCTCAGCACTGAAAAGGGGCCGACCTACCAGCTGATCGAAGTCAAACTCGGGTCCTATCCACAGGCCATCGAAACCAGCAGCGGCGCGCAGAAAGCTAGCGCGCCGATTGGCTGGCGTCCTTCAGAAATCAAGGAAGGAAAAATTGAAGGCAAATTGGCGGATGGCAGCCCGGCGACGATTACCTGGGATGAAGCCAGCCAGACACCTGGCTGGTGCAAGCTGGATTGGGTAGTCGCCGATCCACTGGATAACCAGCTCGTCAATGCCAGCAACATGCTGGACGTTACTTGGGAAGCTCCCGATGGGACGATCACGCCACTGGATGGTTACCTGGATCCATATTTTCAGGAAGTGTACTTGGAATCGGAATCCATTCCCATATTCACCAAACTGGCAAAACATGTCGACAGCAACGCGCTGGATAATTATGTCGGGCAGCTGGAGAATGAAGTACGAAAATATGTGACTAAATCCCCCAACTATGGCAAAGCAGCCAAGCGCATGTACAACATTTTCCGGCTGACAGGACGCTACCAGGAAGCTGCTTACCTGCGCGAGCTGTTTGATGAGCCTACCACGATACTTTACCAGGTCTGGTCGCTGATTCGCACGATCGACGACACCTTCAAGCCCGGGGGGACAATCCCACTGGATACTTTACTGGCACAGGCAGATAAGCTGCTGATCACGGTTGTGGATGTGATGGAAGGCGAAAAAGAAACTGAGATCGTCCGTATGCTGCTGCGCTTGCGCGATATTCTATCTAAAGAACAACACGGACAGGAACTCTCTCCGCAGGCTGAAGCAGCCCGCGCCGAGATCATCAACCTGGTCAATAACTTTTTCTATGAGAAACTGACCGGTATCCCGCAGATCAAGGCCTATATCGACACCCTGTCTGAGGAACATTAAGCGCAGGCCGGCTGCACAACCTTTACTTCAGATAAACTGGCGTATTCCAGGCCCGGTAAGCGGGAATGCGCCCGCGCACCAGATCCGTGAACAGCTCTCGCAGGCGGGTCGTGATCGGGCCCATTTCACCTGAGCCGATCTTACGATAATCGACCTGCGTCACAGCAGTAATCTGAGCGGCTGTACCGGTCATGATGAATTCTTCGCACAGATACACCTCGGTGCGATCGATCGGACGCTCAACGACGGTCAGACCCAATTCTTTTTGCGCCAGCTCCATCACCGTCCGGCGGGTGATGCCTTCCAGGATATTTTCTGTCACCGGTGGTGTGATCATAATCCCATCTCGGATCATAAAAATATTCATGGCGCTGCCTTCGGAAAGATGACCATCCTGGTTCAGCACCAGCGCTTCATCGAAGCCAGCGCGGGAGGCGTCGGTTTTGATAAAAGCCGAATTGGCATAGGCTCCGCTGATCTTGCCGCGTGCCGGGATGCTGTTATCATCCACCCGTCGCCAGGACGAAAATGTTACGTGGGCATTGGTATCATTCGTCACGTAGCGATCAAATGGTATCGCTACAATGGAAATTTCATCCATCAGACCATGCAGCCGGACACCAATGACTTCATCGGCTTTATAGGCCAAAGGCCGGACATAGACATCCTGCCGGTAGCCTTCGGTTTGCAGCAGCTGCACCGTGATTTGCGCCAGGCTGGCAGGTGTAAGGTCAAATTCCATAAGCAGTAATCTGGCAGAGTTCAAGAAACGGCGGTAGTGGTCTTCCGGGCGAAATACAAAAAGCTGTTCTTCCGCGGCATTCCAATAGGCGCGCACACCGCCAAAGGCTGCTGTGCCGTAATTTAAAGCATGCGTCAAAACTCCCACTTTAGCTTCGGAGTAGGGGACAATACGACCCTTGAAATATGCATAACCGGGCAATTGCATTTTGATTACCTCCCAATGGAAATTCGAGGCTAATATCGACGCCAATCGGATTATAACACCCTCAATTTTGGTTTTGTGCCTGCCCGTATCTAATCAGTGCACCAGGCGTTATACAGTTCAGGAGAAATCTCAAATGCTAAATCTTTCTCCAATGGTTTTTCAAATCGAGAGGTGTGGAGTATACTCGAGTGATGGGTGGGTAACACGCCCTGGTTTCCTGCTGGTAAATAAATAAATGAGGAGATGCGACGTATGAAAAAAGCTGTCAGCATCAGTATCGGATCTTCCAAACGAAATAAATCTGTAGAAATTGAGCTGCTGGGAGAGAAAGTCAGCATCGAGCGCATCGGCACCGATGGGGATATGGAAAAAGCCGCCCAGCTTTTCGGAGAATTGGATGGCAAAGTCGATGCTTTCGGGGTAGGCGGAGCCGATTTGGGGTTAATGGTGGATGGCAAATGGTACCCCATCCACTCCGTCCAGCGCCTGGTGCGTTATATAAAAACAACGCCGGTGGTTGATGGGGCAGGCCTGAAAAATACTTTGGAAGGGAAAATTGCTCCCTTTATCGACCGGCAATTAGGCCACCTGATGAAGAAACGGACAGCTTTTGTCACCATGGGGTCCGACCGCTGGGGAATGAGCTCTTCGTTTGTCAAAGCAGGGTACGAATGCACCTTCGGTGACTTGATGTTCACCGCCAATATTCCAATCCCGGTGCACAGCCTGAGTGCCTTGAAGATCGTCGTCGCAGTTCTGGCTCCGGTGCTCACGCGCTTGCCCTTCGAATGGCTTTACCCTATCGGCGAGGCGCAAGAGAAACGCGTCCCCAAGTGGGAATCTTACTATCAGGCGGCAGAGGTTATCGCCGGGGATTGCCACTACATCAAGCGCCATATGCCGGCGCGTTTGGATGGCAAAATCATCGCTACCAACACTACCACCACAGCCGATCTGGAACTCTTCCGCCAGGCAGGGGTGAAAGCACTTGTAACGTCTACCCCTTCCCTGGAGGGGCGCACCTTTGGGACCAATATGATGGAAGCTGCTCTGGTCGCCGTAGCAGGCAAAGGGCGGCCTCTAACCCTACCTGAATTAGACTCCCTTCTGGATCAGTTGGAATTTGAGCCTCAGCTACAGGAGTTGAATTAACGTGGATGCTGTTGTAACAGCCGGCGGGATTCCTCAACCCGGCGAACCTTTATATGAATACACCCAGGGCCAGAGTAAGGCTCTGCTGGATATTGCCGGGAAGCCTATGGTCCAGTGGGTTGTGGATGCCTTATGCAAGGCTGAAGTCGTCGAGCGGATCATCATGGTAGGGCTGCCCCCCGAAAGCAACCTGCAGTGCAGCAAGATTGTGGACTTTATACCAAACCAGGCCAGCATGCTGGAAAATATCCGGGCGGGCGTTAATAAAGCATTGGAACATAACCCCCATACACAGCATGTCCTGCTGGTTTCATCCGATATCCCTGCCATCACCGGGGAAATGGTCGATTGGGTTGCCCGAATAGCCCAGGAAACCGATGATGATGCCTATTACAATGTCATCCGCCGGGAAGTTATGGAGGCGCGGTTTCCCAACTCAAAGCGTTCCTATACCCGTTTGCGTGGCATGGAGGTATGTGGGGGTGATCTGAATTTGATCCACACGCGCATGATGAAGGGTAATAATGAAGTATGGGAGAAAATTATCGCCGCTCGTAAAAATGTCTTCAAACAGGCTGCACTCATTGGATACGACACCCTGCTGATGTTAATGCTGCGCCTGATTGATGTGGATCAGGCTGTAAATATGGTCAGCAAACGTCTGGGAATAAAAGGCCGTGGCCTGGTCTGCCCCTACGCCGAAATCGGCATGGATGTGGATAAGCCATTCCAACTGGAACTGCTGCGCGCTGACCTGAGCCGCCAGACACCAGCCTGAAGCACCTAATGCCCTGGCAAGAGCTCCTGGCGTTGGACGCCCGCCTTTCACAGCAGCTACGGGTCGCCGAACAGCCCGGCTGGTTACGCAACCTGGCGATTTTTTTCGCTCACTCGGGGGATTCCTGGTTTTGGTTGCTCGCCCTGATCCTGGTATGGTGGCTGGGCCCACACGCATTAAAAACATTAACCCCGGTTTTTGCAATCGCAATTTTTATCGCCGCCCTGGTGGTCTTTGCTGTAAAATTCACCGTCAAACGCAGACGCCCTGAAGGCGAGTGGGGAGGAATTTATCGCAACACCGACCCACATTCCTTTCCATCCGGGCATGCCACACGCGCCGCACTGCTGGCCGTTTTGGCAATCGGATTGGGGCCGCCCTGGCTGGCTATTCTGCTGGGAATTTGGGCGCCGCTGGTGATATTGGCGCGGGTGGCTATGGGAGTCCATTATTTATCCGATGTGCTCGCAGGCGCGGTATTAGGCGTTATCCTGGGGGTAGCTGTCCTCATAGTCCTGTAATGGCGTCCATTACCTGTCCGATGTGCTCGCAGGCGCGATATTGGGCATACTCCTTGGGGTAGCCGTCCTCATAGTCCTGTAATGGGTCCATTTCTTAAATAATTACCGCGCCGGGTAAAATGACCGGCGCGATGTGTTGAAGGTCAGACAGGCATCAACCAACCCGTTTCAATTCCAGCTTCAGGCTTTCAATCGCATCTACCGGCGTGGGATTCACACCATAGATCATCGCCAGGTAATAAGCCAGATAATCTCCAAAATGCAGCGCGGTCCACTGATTGGATAGGGGTGAGTTGCCTGGCGCGGTGTAGGTATCCGTCCCCAGCCCTTCGAGCATCAACACTTTGCGGGTGACTTCAGCCCGTAAGCGGTTGCGCGGGTGATCTGCGGAGGATTGCAGGAAAAGAATCATTGTATGAGACAGCTGGCTTTCTGGATACAAAACCCCTGCCAACGTGTTGTGATCAGCTTCGGGCAGCGTCTCAAACTGCGCCCAGCTCTTGGCGATTTCACTGAACTGACCTTTCCAGCGCCGAGCAACCGGGGCCAAAACACCTGCGCCCATGATCACAGCCCAGCGTTCCACGAATTGACCTGCCAGGCGTTTCGCAGGATTCGCCGCTACCGGACTCTCGCACCCAATGGATTGCTGCTGCCGGCGCATGGCTGCAACCGTGTTTACCACATCCAGCTGGGGATCGGGGACCAGACCCAGGCGGGCAAAAGCAGCCAGTAGCAAGCCAAATGACCAGCCCACAGCCGCACGCGGCTGCCCGGCATGCACAAATCGCCACACCGGCGCGCCTGCTTCCAGTGCTTGTTGCGCCAGCCTGCCGCCAGTGGTGACTGCCATCAGCTTACACTCCGCCTGGCGCGCCTGCTCGAACACCGCTAATGTCTCTTCGGTATTGCCGGAATGCGACGAGCAGATCACCAGGGTAGCGGGCTGGCGCGCCCAGGCCGGCAAAGTGTAATCACGCTGCAACACAACCGGCACCGGGCAAACACTCTCCACCCAGGCTGCCAGCAAATCGGCTCCGATGGCTGAACCCCCCATCCCGGCGATTAACACCTGGTGAATGCCTTTCCAGTCCGGCAAGGGTTGGTCCATACCATACAGGTAAGCTGACTGGAGCTGCCCGGGCAGAGCATCAATCTCTGCCCGCATCCCTTGTAAATCAATTTTCGAAAATTCAGTTGGCTGATCTAAGATTTGCATGGATCTCTCCCTAACATCAGACGAGCATACCCGTCCGGATGGCGTTCAATAGCAATGAAATATTTAGCCTGAGTTTTTAAGCTCCAAGACCAGCTCATAGATCTTGCGCCGCGGCCATCCACTGAGCTGCGTCAGGCGAGCGGCCAGCTGCGCAGGCGCTTCACTGGCTGCCAGTCCCTGGCGCACCGCCTGCCTCATTCTGGTCTCATCCCAAACCTCCGGTTCATCACGGCGCCCACCAATCACCAGGGTGAATTCTCCACGCGGCGGCTGGCGGTTAAAATAATCCAGGACCTCTTCCAGCGTCCCGCGCCGGATCTCCTCAAAGCGTTTGGTCAGCTCGCGGGTGATCGCTGCCGGACGATTGCCCAGTACGGCTCGGAGATCTTTCAACGAAGCCAGCAAACGATGCGGGGCTTCTAAAAAAACCAGCGTATAGGGCAGGTCTGCCACCTGTTCCAACCAGTGCCGGCGTTCAGCAGCCTTGCGTGGCAGATACCCCAGGTACAAAAAGGCGTCCGTCGGCAGGCCCGAAGCTACCAGAGCCGCGACTGGCGCGCTGGGTCCAGGCACCGGGCTGACCGGGAATCCGGCTGCCAGGGCAGCCCGCACCAGCTCAAATCCGGGATCATTGAGGGCCGGTGTACCGGCATCTGAGACGAGCGCCACATCCCCATGCTCCAGCGCGCTCAGGATCGTCTCAACCTTTTGAAGCTTGTTATGTTCAAAATAACTGGTGAGCTGCGTCTTGATCTGATAATGTGCTAAAAGTTTGCGCGTATGACGGGTATCTTCAGCGGCAACCAGACTGACCTCCCCCAGCAGGCGCACTGCACGCAAGGTGATATCTTCAAGATTTCCTATCGGGGTAGCGATTAAGTACAGGGTTCCCATACGCATCAAGGGGTGATCCAGGTGAGAAATTCCAGCTGAGCGACATAGGTATTTGGGTTAAGCTCCTGTATATAAGCCCAGCCGTAGTCTCCCATTTCGGTACGAAAACAAAGATAACGCTGGATGTAGTTCAGAGCAATCAACAGGTCTTCGGCCAAAGCAGCTGATGCGCATTGCGCAAGCGTGGGGCGCTGTTCCCCGAAAACGCCCAATAATGCCCCGGTCTGTGGTACCAGGCGGTGCAATCCATCTGGATTGCTGGCATACAAAAGATCTGCGCCCGTGCCGCTGTTCAGCTCCCCTGAGTCCAGATCGAGAGCATCCCCTGGTTGGATGGTTAACACTATACTGACCGGTGCTGGTTCCGTGGCTGTGGGGCTGGCGGTGGGTGTGCTCGGGGTCGGTGAAGCTGCTGGCTGCGTGGTGGTCAGTGTTGGCGTAGGGGTCATACTGGCCGTTGGTGTGGGAGCAACCACTACAATTCGCACCCAGAATGGCGCCGAAGCTGAAGGCCCGATCCCAAAAGCCACCCCATTCGGATTACGCAGTTTCCAATTACCCTGGTAGGTACCCGACTGTGGAGGTGCGAGCATGTCGATGGCAATATCCACACTCTGTCCAGGGGATACTTCCCGGTTTAAAGCAATGTTCTCCTGGGCGCCCAATCGTTCTCCCGAGAAGAAGATAACCCGATAACTGCTTGTCCAGGTGCAGGTTCCTGCATTTTGTAGCCGCCAGATCTTTGTAAAAGACTGCCCGGGTTCCATGCGTGTATCATCCGGAATAGTTACGTCAATGGGTGTTCCTGCCCCGGCCCGGTCGCAGGCATCCAGCGTTGGCTGGATGGGCGTGGAGACGCTGGGCGTACGGGAAGGGCTGGCTGGATTAGAAGCCAGTGTTGGCGACGGACTGGGCAGCACATTGCTGGTTGGTGAGGGTGTGACTGCAAGCGTTGGCACGGTTGGGACTGCCTGCGTCAGGCGCGCCAGGACTGTTGCATATACCTGAGTTAGATCAGGTGAGGGGGTATCAATCTCCGGACGTGCAGGCATATTACAGGCAGATGACCCGCCCAGTATGGTGAAGAGCAGCAGAATTTGTAATGAGGCTCGCCAACCAGTTATTCGGTTCGGAAGGCTCACAGAATTACGGGAGCTCCTACCCATTTGGCTAGAATCCTGGCTATTTCGCGGGCAGCCTGCGGGCGCGCCAGACGCTGACAGGCAGCCAGCGCGGCTTTGTATTTTTCGGGGTCGTCCAACCACTGTCCTAAGGCGTGCACAACCTGCTCAGGGCGTGGAGCCCATACCCCTGCACCTTCGGAGACCACAAAGGTCACGTTGCCATCTTCCTGACCCGGCAGACGGCTGTATAAAATCACCGGCAGCCCGGCGATGAGCGCTTCACTGATCGTACCTGGCCCGGCTTTGCTGACTAAAAAATCACTGGCGCGCATAAAATCGGGCATTTCACGCACAAAACCATAGATCCGTGTGGGGATGGGCCAGGAATACGCCTCCAGGCGCGCTTTCAATGTCCGGTTGCGACCCGCAATGATCACCAGCCCGACCGGCAAACCAGCCTCGGCGATGGCGTGAGCGTTCTGCTCCAAAGGACCCATGCCTTCACCGCCTCCAACCAGGAGTGCAATCTTGCGGTCCTGCGGCCAGCCCAATCGCTGGCGCAGTTCCTGACGGTCCGCGGATGTCTGGCAAAACCGGTCTGCAACCGGCAGCCCGACAATCTGTACCTGTTCTGGTCGTAAGCCGCACTGCATGGCGCGCTGGTATGCTGCTCGGGTTGGAACAATACAAACATCTACCTGGCGGTGGTACCACAGCGCATGCGTCGTTACCAGATCGGTGACCACATTGATAAATGGCACGCGCTCCCGTCCAAGGGCCTTTAATACCGGTGCAGCTGCTAATGGATGCACCGATACAATCAGGTCAGCAGGATGGTCGCGGATTAACTTACGCATGGCCCTGCGCACGACTGGCCAGGCGCTGGCCGTGATGGCCCGCGCCTGGGGATGGCCATTGCTCAATTTATAGCCCAGGCCCCAGGCCCGAGGAAGCCTCACCATGTGCGGGTACAGGTCCGGCATGCGATTAAACGGAACAGGCCCGTACTCCTTGAATATGTCCACCATTTCAAGATCAAAACAGCCAGGAAATTCCAGCTCAAGGGCTTCGATGATCGCTTCAGCCGCGCTGCGGTGTCCACCCCCTGTATCCGAGAAAAGGAAGACTATCTTTTGACGTTGTGAGTTGGTTTTATTCATTATCGGGCTGGCTGATTATTGTTTTCATTCGCTGGGCTAATTTCCGGCGTGGCAACAGCACTCGCCGCCCACAAGTCTGGCATTCGAGGCCGATATCCGCTCCCAGGCGGACAATCTTCCATTCATAACCCCCACATGGGTGGGGTTTGCGCATGCGGACCACAGCATCTATTTTGAGATCTGGCAGCATGCAGGCATTATAACATGTGGCATCTGGCCAAGACTCCTCCGTAAAACGGTTTGAGGTGCTGCCTGGGCTTTCACGAAGTCGGAAAACTGAGCAGGTGGTGGGCACAGATGGCAAAGCAGACGTCAATGGTATAATCCTCCCAGAGGCTGACCTGATATGCTGGACTTAGATCCCCAAACATTACTCACCCGGATAATTATTTTAATAGTAGCTTTTAGTATTCACGAATTAGCGCACGCCCTGACGGCGACCTATTTTGGTGATGATACCCCGCGTCTCAACGGGCGGCTGACGCTCAACCCGCTCGCCCATTTGGATCCCATCGGATCGTTGCTGATGATCGTACAGGGCTTTGGCTGGGCAAAACCCGTGCCGGTCAATCCTTATGCGCTTCAAAGGCACTCCCCTTCTGCCATGATGTGGGTTTCATTGGCGGGGCCAGCCTCCAATTTCGCGCTGGCGCTCCTGGCTGCTATTCCATTCTGGATTGGATTGACTTCCCTGGACCAGGCATGGATCACTCAATCTGGCTGGCTGCCTACCCCAGCGCGCTTTTTAGCAGAATGGGTTTTTACAAATCTGCTGCTGATGTTTTTTAATTTACTGCCTATCGCGCCTCTGGATGGAGAGAAAGTTGCCGCGTATTTATTCCCGGCGCCTGTTGGTCGCATTCTAGAGCAAATCCGACCTTATGGCCCCATGATCTTGCTGGCTGTTCTGTTTCTCGGCCCAAGCATTGGTCTGGACTTTTTCGGGTGGGTCATCATGCCGCCACTGCAAGCCTTATTTGGACTATTAGTCGGATAACCGGTTGGGATTGAGCTACCGCTTCCAGCAGTTTTGGAAAGCATTGACCGCCAGACCCCCACAAAGCGACCTGGCCCTGGCAAGTACGGCGCTTACCCCAGAACAATTCGGCTTGTTCACACGGCTGCAGCCCAGCGAACAAGCCCACAGCCTGGGAATTTATCATGCACTGCAAGCTGAAGGGCGCGTCGACCCGGATTTACTGGCAGCCGCTTTACTGCACGATATCGGAAAGAGCCGCTATCCATTACAGATTTGGGAACGGGTGTTGATCGTCTTGGCAAAGGTGATCTTACCAGAACAGACCGAGCGTTGGGGAGATGCCCCACCTTCAGGTTGGCGCCGCCCATATGCCGTTGCCAAACAACACCCGGCCTGGGGCGCTGAATTAGCTGAAAAGGCAGGAGCTTCCGGCCTGCTCGTGGAAGTAATCCGTAGACATCAAGAACCCTTGCCAGATCATCCACAATCACCGGCAGATCTATTACTGGTGCACTTAAAACGGTACGACGATCAAACCTGAGGTGAAACCATGACGATCCAGATCTCAGTAATTGGTTTAGGCCAGATCGGAACTTCAATTGGACTGGCCCTGAAAAATCATGCGGAAATTGTGCGGCGTACCGGCTTCGACCGCGACCCGGAAATCGCGCGCCAGGCCGAAAACCAGGGCGCCTTCGACCGGATCACGAATTCACTGGTGCAAGCCATTCGTGAAGCAGATCTGGTGATCCTGGCGCTGCCCATGGATCAAATTCGTGAGACCTTACAAGTCGTCGCCATGAACTTAAAAACAGGCGGGGTGGTGATGGATACCGGTCCGGTTAAAGAGATCGTGGCAACTTGGGCAAAAGAACTATTGCCCAAGGAACGCTATTATATTGGCCTGACCCCGGTCATTAACCCAACTTACTTGCACACCGCTGAATCAGGCCTGGAAGCTGCGCACGCAGATTTATTCAAAGGCGGGATGATGGCTATTGTCACACCCTCCAACGCCAGCCCAGAGGCCGTCAAACTGGCGGCAGACCTAACACGCATCCTGGGAGCGACTGCGCTGTTTATTGACCCGCTCGAAATTGACAGCCTGATGGCATCTACCCATCTACTCCCGCAGATCATCGCTGCAGCGCTCACCAATGCTACCGCTGACCAGCCTGGATGGCGTGAAGGGCGTAAAGTTGCCGGGCGCGCTTATGCTGAAGCCACCGGGCCGATCGCCCATCTCAGCGAGCCGCACAGCTTGCGCACAGCCGTACTCCTGAACCGTGAGAATGTTCTACGCCAGTTGGACAGCGTCATTGCTGCTCTGCAAACTTTACGCGCCGATATCGACAGTGAAGAAGTAGAAGCCCTGGAAACTCGCCTGACCCGAGCACGCCAGAGCCGGGAGCGCTGGATCATAGAACGCCAGACCGCTGAGTGGGGCTCACCAGATAAGACTCTATTAACCGAAGTCCCGCGCTCAAAAGATATCTTCAGCCGTTTAATTGGTATCCGCCGCAAAGAAAAATAGAATCGTCATCAGACCTACCGTGTTCATCCCATTCGAATCTGGACAAGAGGGCAAAACTATGGAAACAAAACTACAGTGGATCCAGGATGAGTTGGTCAATCTAAAAGAAGCAGGCTTATACAATCGCATCCGCACCTTAAGCTCCCCCCAAGGAGCCTGGCTGAAGGTGGATGGCAAACGTACATTAAACTTCTGTTCAAATAATTACCTGGGTTTAGCCAATCACCCGCGCCTGGTACAGGCGGTACAGGAAGCTGTCATGCGCTACGGGGTCGGCCCCGCAGCCGTACGCTCTATCGCTGGCACAATGGACCTGCATTTGCAATTGGAAGCACGCATGGCAGCCTTCAAAAAAGTGGAGTCTGCCATCACCTTTCAGTCCGGGTTCAATGCCAATCTGGCGACAATCCCGGCGCTGGTGGGAAAAGAAGATGCCATTTTCTCGGATGAGCTAAACCATGCCAGCATAATCGATGGCGCGCGCCTATCCGGGGCGAAAATTATCCGCTACAATCACTGCGATCCAACCGACCTGGAACGTGCGCTGGTTGAACAGCGAAAAAATTTCAGCCGCGCCATGGTCATCACCGATGGGGTCTTCAGCATGGACGGCGATATGGCACCGCTGGACCTGATCTATGCTGTAACTCAATCCCATGATGTCATCCTGATGGTAGACGACGCCCACGGTGAAGGCGTCCTCGGACATGGTGGGCGGGGGATTGTGGATCATTTTGGGCTGCATGGTAAAGTGGATGTAGAAATCGGGACCATGTCCAAAGCGTTTGGCGTGGTAGGTGGCGTTGTGGCTGGCAATCCACTGGTAGTGGAGTGGCTGCGCCAGCGCGGGCGGCCCTTCCTGTTTTCGTCTGCCATGACCGTACCCGACACAGCGGCCTGTCTGGCCTCGCTGGACCTGCTGGAAGAATCAACTGCGTTAGTAGACAAACTGTGGGTGAATACACGCTATTTCAAAGCCGAGATGAAAAATCTAGGCTTTGATATCGGCGCCAGCACCACCCCCATTACACCCGTTATGCTGGGTGAAGCGCCTCTGGCGCAGCAGTTCAGCCGCGAGTTGTTCGAAAATGGGGTATTTGCAATGGCGCTGGGCTTTCCAACCGTGCCGCGCGGCAAAGCGCGCATCCGGGTGATGATCTCCGCCAGCCACGAGACCGCAGACCTGGATCAGGGTCTGGAAGCCTTCTGCAGCGTTGGAAAACAGTTGGGTGTCATTCAATAACCCCCATCCTCCAACCAATTGCGTAAGTCCTACCCTTATAAGAACAGGTTCGGGCAGAATGCTTTGCCCGAACCTGGCATTAAGTAGCTGACCCAGCAATGAACCAGGCAGCCGATTGCAGGGTATAATCTATAAGGTGCACGCAGGGTAACCCCGCAGCCAGCTTAGTCCCCTTCTAAGAACGGGTCAATCCCAGGGTTTGTCCCTGCCCAGATGCAGCTTGCACGCCCGTCCAGGTTGCAACTAAAAGCATGCGAACAGCGATGAGCAATAATGCGTGGCTGCTGGTCTGGGAGCCATTCTGCAGGGTAAACGACCTGCGCCTCCAAACCTACATTCTTATCCACATGATGGCAGTATCGAACACGGAGCACTTCCCAGGTTTTATTGGCCATACGCTACCTCCTCAGCTAATATCGATTATACCCACCATCCGCGACACGCATAGTGTCAGGTGTCATGTTACAAACTGGACAAATTACGTCATTTTTAGGCAAACTACTCGCCTATAACTGTCAGGACTTACACAATCGGTGGATCAATTTCCCCTGTAGCGCGTAACTCCTAACTGTATTCCAGCCAAAGGTCGCCAACACCTCAGCTTCAAAGCCCGACTTTGTGAAAAGCGTGACCAACGCTTGAAATAGCGTTGACGGACGGTCAAGCTTATGTATAATAGACTAACTCTTTTTTCGTGTATGATTTTGGAGGTGCCAATGCAGTGATGCCTCGCGGATCGTCCAATCCTATCCAATAAATCTGTAACCGATTTTCTCTTAGGAGGAGAAAAAGCATGAGCCGTAAATACCTGTTGACCCTCGGGTCGATCTTGATCGTTCTTAGCATGGTCCTGAGCGCCTGCGCCCAGGCCACCCCGGCAGCCACGGAAGTTGTCGTCACCGAAGCCCCTGCCGAACCGATGGAAACCGAAGCTCCTGCTGAACCCATGGAGACTGAGGCCCCCGCCGAGCCGGTGGTAACTGAAGCCCCCGCCGAGCCCATGGAAGAATCTGTCTTCATCTTCGGGCGCGGCGGCGATTCTGTGTCGCTGGATCCGGCGCTGGTCACCGATGGTGAGAGCTTTCGGGTAACCGGACAGTGCGTGGAACCGCTCTACCAATATGAGCCGGGCACCACCAAGCCCATCCCAGCCCTGGCAACCGCCTGCACCGCCAATGAGGACGCTACCGAATGGACCTGCACCCTGCGTGAGGGCGTCAAATTCCATGATGGCACCGACTTCAATGCAGACGCAGTGGTCTTCAACTTCGAGCGCTGGCGCTTTACCGACAACCCCTACCACTTTGAAGCCCAGGTATTCGAGTATTACGAAGCCATGTGGGGCGGGTTCGACGACGCCAGCCTGATTACTTCGGTTGAGGCAGTCGATCCTCTGACGGTGAAATTCACCCTCAGCGCGCCAATGGCGCCCTTCATGGCTAACCTGGCGATGGATATGTTCGCCATTGCCAGCCCGGCTGCGATCGAAGCTGCCGGTGAAGATTACGGTACCCCTGGTGTGGGTTGTGTAGGCACAGGGCCCTATAAATTCGTGGAATGGGTCGAAGGCGACTCCATCACCGTCGAAGCCAATGCGGATTATTGGGGTGGCCCACCACCGACCAGTAAGCTCATTTGGCGTGTGATTCCAGATGACTCCGCACGCTTCCTGGCCCTCAAGGCCGGCGATATCCACGGCCTGGAACAGGCGACGGTGGAAGATCTGGCATCGGCCGAGACTGATCCTGAACTGCAGATCATCACCCGTCCGGCGCTGAATACAGCCTACCTGGCTTTCAACTACAAAATCACGGAATTCCAGGATATTCGTGTCCGCCAGGCTGTGATGCATGCCATTAACCGCGCTGGATTGGTCGAGAACTTCTACGGCGCATATGGCGAAGTTGCCAAGAACCTGCTGCCTCCTCTGGTCTGGGGCCACAATGATGCCGTTGAAGACTGGGCCTACGATCCTGATCTCTCCAGGCAGCTCCTGACCGAAGCTGGTTTCCCGGATGGCCTGAGCGAAGTAACCATCGCCGAAGACATTCTGGATGCTGACGGCAATGCCGTATACACCGCCGGTCAGAAAATCCCGCTGCGCCTGTACTACATGCCCGTCACTCGCTTTTACTATCCCAGCCCTAAAGAGATCGGTGAAGCCATGGCGGCTGAACTGGCTGGCGCCGGTATCAATGTTGAGCTGTACCTGGAAGGCGACTGGCCGACTTACCTCGGTGCTCGCAGCAGTGGTATGCTGGTTGGCCTTTATATGCTGGGTTGGGGCGGCGATAACGGCGATCCCGACAACTTCACCGGCTACTTCTTTGGCGGCGGCGCTGAGCCCATCCAACGTGAAGGCTGGTACCAGAATGCTGAGCTCGCAGATCTGCTGTATGAAGCGCTGACCACCCCTGATCAGGCAGCCCGCGAAGAACTGTACAAGCAGGCTGAGCAGATGATGCATGACGATGCTATGCGTCTGTGGGTAGCCCACAACAATACTCCATTGATCTTCTCTGCGAAGGTCAGCGGTTACCAGGCGCAACCCGTCGGCGCAGACTACTATGAAGGTGTGGTCGTTGCTCCTTAAAGTCTGGGGCGCACGCTGCGCACGTACGCTGTAAGTTTGATCCATTTTAGCCGGGGGGCGGAGTATTCCGCCCCCCTCTCCTACCTGTAAAGGAGGCGCCTTTTGGCACGCTATATCCTCCGGCGACTGATCACTCTGATCCCCACAATTCTTGGTGTGACTTTTGTGATCTTTATGTTCCAACGCCTGATCCCCGGCGACCCAGCCGTGGCAATGCTGGGCGAACATGCTTCTCCTGAGAATATTGCTCGTATTCGCGAGCAGCTCGGCTTGAATCGCCCGCTGTTTCTGGATCGGGAAGCCCTGCAGAGTGGCGATTTCGCTGGGTTCTTTGATACACAGTACCTGCGTTTCTTAGGGCGCCTGGCGCAATTCGATTTGGGCGATTCTATTCATCGCCGCATTCCAGTTGCCGAAACCCTGGCGCTGCGTTTCCCGGCTACCGCCGAGCTGGCATTGCTGGCAATGTTGATCGCCCTATCCATCGGCATTCCGGTAGGGATCATTTCTGCCGCCCGGCGCAATACCCCCGTCGACGGTGTGAGTATGGTCGGTTCTCTGATCGGTGTATCCATGCCCATCTTCTGGCTGGGGTTGATGGAAATCATGCTGTTTTCGGTCTTGCTTAAATGGCTGCCAACCGGAGGACGGCTGAGCACAGGCATTGAAATTACACCTATTACCAATCTACTACTGGTTGACAGCCTGTTGACAGGCAATTGGGTGGGTTTCAAGGATGCTCTGGAACATATCATCATGCCAGCCATTGCGCTGGCCACCATACCCATGGCAATAATCGCCCGCATGACGCGCTCCAGCATGCTGGACGTATTACAGGAAGACTATATTCGCACAGCTCATGCCAAAGGCCTGGTTGAACAGGTTGTCCTGCTGCGCCACGCCTTGAAAAACGCCTTCCTGCCGGTAATCACCATCATAGGTATCCAAACGGGCAGCCTGCTGGCTGGCGCAGTGCTCACGGAGACCATTTTCTCCTGGCCTGGAATCGGTAAGTGGGTCTACGACGCCATCTTGGGGCGCGATTACCCCATTGTTCAGGGTGGCACATTACTGATTGCTCTGATCTTTGTGGCCTTCAACTTATTGGTCGATATCTCCTATGCTTACCTGGATCCGCGCATTAAATACGATTGAGAGTCTATATGACTGAGATAGCTGCAAAAGACACGAAAGACCTAAAAGTTGCTGATTTTGCAATGCGCGAACATCGCTCACTGTGGAGCGATGCCTGGCGGAGATTGATCTCCAGCAATACCGCCCGCGTGGGACTGGCTATCATCAGCATCTTTATCCTGACAACTACCCTTTCCCATTTTTTCTGGGATTACAACCCCAGAACAGATCTGGATTACACCCTAAAACTAAAAGCTCCCAATCTTTTCCCCACCGCAGAGGTTGAATCGATCCATCCTTTCGGAACGGATAAGCTCGGGCGGGATATCTTCCGGCGTGTGATCCATGGCGGCTGGAACTCCTTGCGGGTCGGTCTGGTAGCGGTAGGCATATCGCTCATCGCCGGTGGGCTTTTAGGCTTATTAGCTGGCTTCTACGAAAGCATGGCCCTGGCATCTTTTGAGCGCATTACTGTATTAATCATCGCGGGATTGCTACTGGGGGCATTACCAGCCTGGATTGCCAATCAATATACTATGGCCCTGCTATTTGCCCTCCTGGGAGGAGTGGCAGCCTGGTTTGAACATTTCTACGAGCGCAAATCACTGCGGCTTGTGCTGTTTGCATTGGCTGGGGGTCTGGCAGGCGTACTGCCAGCTTTGCTGGTCAGCCCGAACACCGCTCTGGTTACCGGCATCATCGGCATGGGAATTGGGCTGTTTCTGGCGCTGCCCATACGTGGATCATTCATCTCGAATATCATCATGCGCGCCATGGATATCACCCTGGCATTTCCCAGCTATCTGCTGGCCATTGCCATCGTTGCCTTCCTCGGCCCAGGCCTGGAAAAAGGCATGATCGCGATTGGCGTGGTAGGCATCCCCAATTTCGCCCGCCTGGTGCGATCTTCGGTGCTCTCGGTGGCTCAAAAAGAATATATCCTGGCTGCTCAATCGGTCGGTGAAGGGCATGGGCGGATTATCTTCCGCCACATCGTGCCCAATATTTTGTCACCGGTCATTGTGCAGACGACGATGGGCCTGGCAAATGCGATTCTATCGGCAGCCGCCCTGGGTTTCCTGGGTCTGGGCGCCATCCCACCAGAGCCAGAATGGGGCGCCATGCTGGGCGACAGTTATCGCTTCCTGACCAGCGGCGCCTGGTGGGCAGTTCTCTTCCCCGGCCTGGCAATCATGTTCAGCGTGTTGGGCTTCAATCTGCTTGGGGACGGTCTGCGCGATGCGTTGGACCCCAAACTACGCATTTGAGCTAACCGCAGACAGCGCGGCATCACAGCAATACACGGTGGGTAATCACTTATGGAACCATTGCTTCAAGTAAAGAATTTAACCACGCGTTTCTACACCGATGACGGGGTAGTGCACGCGGTAAACGGAATATCTTACAACCTGAATGAGGGTGAAGTCCTGGGCGTTGTCGGCGAGAGCGGCTGCGGTAAAAGCGTACACGCCCTCTCCATCATGCGCCTGATCCCTGATCCACCCGGCAAAATCGAGGCAGGCGAGGTCTTGTTCAACGACGTAGATCTACTAAAAGTCCCCGACTCACACATGCGCCGCGTGCGGGGTGCTGATATTGCCATGGTATTTCAAGACCCGATGACCTCTTTGAACCCGGTTTATACGGTGGGTTTTCAAATCATGGAAGCCCTGATGGTGCACCAATCCGTCTCGCGCAATGATGCGCGCGCCCGTGCTGGAGAGCTGCTGAAATTAGTCGGGATTCCTGGGGCCGAGCAGCGCCTGAACGACTATCCGCACCAATTTTCGGGGGGCATGCGCCAGCGGGCCATGATCGCCATGGCGCTCTCCTGTGACCCCAAACTATTAATCGCCGACGAGCCTACGACAGCCCTGGATGTGACCATCCAGGCTCAGATCGTTGATCTGGTCAAACGCCTGCAAGAGAACCTGGGTATGGCAGTGATGTGGATCACACACGATCTGGGCGTGGTCGCCGAGCTGGCAGATAATATCAATGTAATGTATGCTGGATATATCGTGGAGCGCGGTCCGGTAAGCGCGATCTTTAAACAAACCCACCACCCTTACACCATAGGGCTGCTGGGATCTCTACCGCGTCTGGACGAAGCTCCTGGGACCAAGCTGCTCTCGATACCTGGCCTGCCACCCGACCTGGTCATGCTGCCCACCGGCTGCCCCTTTGCTGCGCGCTGCATGTATACGGATGAACAATGCCTGTCCAGCATGCCGCCCCTCGTCCCTGCGGAAAGTAAAGAGCACCTGGTCGCGTGCTGGCATTGGGAGAAAATTGCCGAGAAGGTGATCGCATGACCGCCACACTAGAACCCCTTGTTCAAGTGCGCAACCTGAAAAAATATTTTCCCATCCAGCGCGGCATGGTCATCCAACGCCACGTGGGGGATGTGAAAGCTGTCGACGACGTCAGCTTTGATGTCTTGCGCGGCGAAACCCTGGGTCTGGTAGGCGAGACAGGCTGTGGGAAAACTACGGTTGGACGTACGATCCTACGCCTGTACGAGCCGACCGGTGGAAATGTGATTTTCGATGGGGTTGACCTGGTAACCTTGAATGAAGGCGAGCTGCGCCGCATGCGCCAGCGTATGCAAATGATCTTTCAAGACCCATACGCCTCGCTAAACCCGCGTATGACGGTTGGCTCGATCGTCTCTGCACCCCTGGACGTGCATAAAACTGTGTATTCCAAAAACAAAAGCAAGCGAGTTGATGATTTGCTCGATATGGTTGGCTTGAATCCCGAATTTGTCAATCGTTATCCACATGAATTCTCTGGTGGGCAGCGCCAGCGGGTCGGCATAGCCCGCGCCCTGGCAGTCAGCCCTGATCTGATCATCTGTGACGAACCTATCTCATCTCTGGATGTGTCCATCCAGGCGCAGGTAGTCAACCTGTTGGAAGAACTGCAGCGCGAGCTGGGTCTTACTTACATATTTATCGCCCATGATCTGAGCATGGTCCGCCATATCAGCAATCGCATCGCGGTGATGTACCTGGGAAAGATCATGGAACTGGCTGATCGCAACGACATTTACCTGGATCCAATCCATCCATATACCCAGGCATTGATGTCAGCCGTACCTTTGCCCGATCCAGACATCCAGAAGAAGCGCAAGCGCATCTTACTGGAGGGCGATATCCCCAGCCCCACCAACCCGCCTGTAGGCTGCAATTTCAACACGCGTTGTCCAGCAGCGAAAGAGCGCTGTTTCAAAGAAGATCCAGCCTTCCGAGAAATTAAACCCGGACATTGGGCAGCCTGTCATTTTGCGGAAGATTTTCTAGAACCCGATAAAAAGCTGGTTTAAGACTTGTTGGCCAAACCTACCATTTGCTCCCAATGGCGAACCAGACCATTGGGAGCTTATATTAAGTTTATTTGGTCTGGCGAATCATTCACCTGTCATTTCTGGAAAGCGTCAGGCTGACGGTTGGATTTAAAATACACTTGCTCAGGTTTGACATTCTATCCGGGCAAGGCTAAAATGGAAGTGGGCTGGATCATAAACTGCTGATCCGACAATGGAGATAAGATGAGCGCCTGGCCAGGCAAATACGTCATCGGTCTGACTGGCAATATTGCCACCGGAAAAAGTGTGGTGCGCAAAATGCTGGAACACCTCGGGGCATACGGCATCGATGCGGATGCTTTAGCGCACCGCGCGATGGCTAAAGGCGCGCCAGGTTATAAACCGGTGGTTACTACCTTTGGTCAATGGATCCTGGGACCTGATGGACAGATCAACCGCACCCGGCTGGGAAAGATCGTATTCAGCGACCCTGAGGCACTACTTTTGCTGGAAAACATCCTGCATCCATTAGTCCAGCAGGCGGTGGATATTCTGATCCGGCGCGCAAAACAAAAAGTGATAGTGGTAGAGGCGATCAAACTGATCGAAGCGAGCATGCATGCCCAATATGACAGCTTATGGGTGACTTACGCCAACGCTGACATCCAGATGGCGCGCCTGGTACAAAAACGCGGTCTAGCTGAGGCTACAGCTCGTCAACGGATCAGCGCTCAACCGCCACAGGAAGAAAAGGTTAAGCTTGCTCGGGTAGTCATCAGGAATCATGGATCGTTTGAGGATACCTGGCGACAGGTATCAGCAGCCTGGCAAGCCGTTTTTCCCAGCGTTGAAGCAGCGCCTCAACCACGCCTGCGCGCCAGACCTGACAAGATGGAGGTACAGCGTGGGCGACCCAAAGATGCCGGTGAGATTGCGGCGGTCGTAAATCGTTTGAGTAGAGGCAGGCGGCGGATGAGCCGGGCCGATGTGATGGCAGCTTTTGGTGAAAAAGCTTTCCTGGTGTTGCAGATGAACGAGCATACCGTTGGATTGGCAGGTTGGAAGGTAGAAAACCTGGTCTCCCGCACGGATGATGTCTTCCTGGACGAGTCCAAAGTACTGCCTGCGATTGGTCTGAAGGCATTGATGGAAGAAGTTGAGCGTAATTCGATCGAGCTGCAGTGTGAGATTTCCCTGCTATTCTTACCACGCGACATGGCTGAGCAGGACGCGCCGCTCGCAAATCTGGGCTATAAAGTGCGCAGCATTCAAAGCCTGGGTGTGCGCGCCTGGCAGGAAGCTGCTTCCGAATCCATGCCTGCTGAAAGTGTGATGTTATTCAAACAATTGCGTCAGGACCGGGTTTTGCGTCCGGTATAAATAATTTTACGGAGTAATCGGCGGTGCCAGAATTCTTGAACGACTTTTTCGCGAACATCCTGTTCATTTTCGAACGTCTGGATTGGCTGGATGTTATCGATCTGTTGTTGGTTGCGACAATCTTTTTCTTGATCCTACGCCTGCTGCGCGATACACAAGCCATGGTGCTGCTGCGTGGTATTTTGCTGTTGATCGCACTCTTTGGCCTGATTAACTCCCTGGATGTCCTGCCCGCCTTTTCCTGGCTGGTCGAGACCACTCTGCCGGCTTTAGTCATAGCAATCCCGGTCATCTTCGCCCCAGAAATCCGCCGGGCGCTGGAGCGCCTGGGCCGGGCGGGGGTCATCTTCAGCGCTGATAAACCCAATTCACCGGCCTTTGATACAATCAGCGCCATTGTCACAGCCGCTGCGCGTCTGTCTGACCGCCAGCATGGTGCCCTCATCATTATTCAGCGGCTGGATAATCTGGACGAGTACATTCGCACAGGCGTTAAGATGGATTCGCTGGTTACCCCCGAGCTGATCCTGCAGGTGTTCTACCCCAATACACCCCTGCATGATGGCGCTGCGATCATTTCAGGCCGGCGCATACTCGCCGCAGCTTGCGTGCTTCCTCTATCTGCCTCAGGTGTGCTCACTCGCTCCCCAGAGCGCCAGATGGGGCTGCGCCACCGTGCTGCCCTGGGTATCTCAGAGGTCGCGGATGCTGTGGCGGTAGTTGTTTCGGAGGAAACAGGCTCAATCTCCATCGTACATGGTGGTAGAATGATCCGCCGGTTGGACCCAGAACGTTTAGAGAATATTCTGCGTGCTTTCTTCAAGCCCACCCAACAAAGCCAAGGTTTTCGGGATCTCCTGGGGCGCTTCTTGAACCGGCAGCCTCAAGATGTGGAGATAAAGTAATGATCTTAAATGCCTGGCACTGGGTTACCCGTAACCTGTCGACGCTTTTACTGGCTTTCCTCCTGGCTGTGGTGGTATGGATCTCTGCCGTACTGACCGCCGATCCCAATGAAGAACGTATTTACCTGCGCAATTTGACAGTGGCCGGTCAGCCTACCGACCTGATGCAGATGAATGACCTTCCTTCCCAGGTACGGATCACAGTGAAAGCTCCTCGATCCATTTTAACAACTTTAAACAACAATCCAGCCCTGATCCAGACCTGGCTGGATCTGTCTGGTCTGGAAGGTGGCACTTACCAGACCCGTGTTCAGGTACGGATTGACGGCAATCCAGTGCGAATCTTGCAAACTGAACCGGAGCAGGTAGAGGTCATTCTGGAAAAGCAGGTCTCCCGCACACTGCCCATCCAGCTTGAAATCGTTGGTGAACCCCCTATCGGCTACCGCAAAGGCACCGCCAGCGCCAGTCCGAGCGAAATTACCATCACCGGATCCGAATCCCATGTCAACCAGGTCGATAGCTTAACTGCCCGGCTGGATATTGCCGGGGTTTCAGAATCGGTCAAGGCCAATATTCCCATCTCTGCATTGGATGCATCTGGGAACGTTGTTGAGGACGTGACCCTATCGCCGCGCTCGGTCAGCGTAAGCCAGCCGATCAATCTACTGGGTGGGTTTCGCAGCGTGGTCGTCAAGGTGGTGACGGAGGGGCAGGTCGCCCCAGGGTACCGCCTCACCCAAATCTCCGTCAGCCCCCCCACAGTAACGGTCTTTTCCAGTGACCCACAACTGGTCGCCGATCTGCCTGGTTTTATCGAAACGCTGCCGTTAAATCTAGAGTCTCTAAGCGATGACCTGGAAGTGCGCATGGAGCTAAATTTGCCTGAAGGCATCGATCTGGTTGGCGAAGAGAGTGTGTTAGTTCAGATTGGTGTGGCTGCCATCGAAGGCAGTGTTACCATTTCCGTGCCGATCGAGCCGCTTGGCCAGACTCCCAATGTGGCAGCGCAGATTTCTCCGAGACTTGCTGACTTGATCATCTCTGGCCCCATCCCGGTGCTGGACCTTCTGACATCAGATAGCTTCCGGGTGCTGGTGGATATCACCGACCTGGAACTGGGGGTATACCAGCTCCCCGTCATAGTTGATCTTGTGCCGCAGGAAGTGATCGTGGACGCCGTAGTTCCCCAAACGGTAGAGGTGATCATTACCCTGCCGCCCACACCCACGCCAACTTCCAGCGCTGTTACGCCCAGCCCATAAGCGCTCAAAACTGTAAATATAAGGCAAATGTAATGCGAAAACCTATCGTCGCCCTGGTGGGCCGACCCAATGTTGGCAAAAGCACATTATTTAATCGCCTGGCGGAAGAACGCCTGGCCGTAGTAGATGATACTCCCGGAACGACACGCGATCGCCTGGTTGCGGAAGCCGAATGGACCGGAGTCGTTTTTAATATTGTCGATACCGGCGGTATTGATCCCAGTGATTATTCGGGGAAAGATCGCCAACCCCTATCGGTTGGCTCTGCGGATTTCATCCAGCAGATTCGCCAGCAAGCCGAAATCGCTATTCAAGAAGCTGATGCGGTCCTGTTCCTTACCGATGCCGATAGTGGGGTTACCCCGGCAGATCGTGAGGTTGCGCAAATTTTGCGCCGCTTCCAGACCGAACGTGATGGCGTACTCTGGCCGCCAATCTTGCTGGTGGTGAACAAGGCTGATAGCGAGGCGCGCCGGCTGCAAGCCCTGCAATTCTACGAGCTGGGCATGGATGAAATCTATCCCATCTCCGCCCTGCACGGCACTGGCACCGGCGACCTGTTAGATGCCCTGGTTGCCAGTTTCCCACCTCAGGAAGAAGAGATCGAAGATGAGACGGTAAAGGTCGCCATTGTTGGCAAGCCCAATGTAGGAAAATCTAGCCTGCTCAACCGCTTGCTGGGCGAAGAGCGCGTCATTGTCAGCCCCATCGCCGGGACCACACGCGATGCCATCGATACCAGCATGGAATATGAAGGCATCCCAATCACCTTGATCGATACGGCTGGCATTCGCCGGCGCGGCAAGGTTGAGCCAGGAGTAGAAAAATACAGTGTGCTGCGCGCCATGCAGGCCATCGAACGCTCCGATGTTGCCCTGCTGATGATCGACGCCACCAGCGGGATCACCGCACAGGATACCCATATTGCTGGGTATATCCTGGATTCCTGGAAAAGTACCGTGGTGGTGGTCAATAAATGGGACGCCATTATCAAAGATAGTTTTACAATGAACGAACATATCGCCAAGGTACGGCGCGAACTGAATTTTATGGATTATGTGCCGATCTTATTTATTTCCGCTTTGAGTGGGCAGCGTGTGGAACAGGTGCTGCCTACCGCCCTGCGCGTTCAGGAAGAGCGCTTGCTGCGCATCAGCACCTCCGAGCTGAACCAGATCATCCAACGCGCACAGGATACCCACCCCGCACCCTCACATGCCGGCCGGCAGCTGAAAATCTACTATGGTACCCAGGTACGCAGCGACCCTCCAACTTTCTTGTTGTATGTAAATGACCCGCAGTTAAGTCATTTCACCTATAAACGCTTTTTGGAAAACCGTATTCGCGAAGTGCATCCCTTCTTGGGAACCCCAATCCGGATTGTTATGCGCCCACGTAGATGATAAGCATACTCTCATTTAGAATACCTTGTCCGGTGCTTCTAGCAGTTATATAATCCTCCCGTCGGGAGGCGGAGTTTGGAAGTCTACGAAAATGAATCAACCCAGGAACCACTGGTGCAACCACCCAAGAACCAGATGGGCCTGGCTAAATTGTTGATCGAAACGATTGAGACGATCCTTTTAGCGGTATTACTGTTCATCGGGATTAATGCAGTATCCGCGCGCATCCGGGTGGATGGTTTCAGTATGCTGCCCACCTTACAAAGCCACCAGTACGTCCTGGTTAACCGGCTGGCATATCGATTGGGCAGCCCGCAAACTGGCGATGTGATCGTCTTTCACTACCCGCGTGACCCAGAACAGGAATATATCAAGCGGGTGATTGGTTTACCCGGCGACCGGGTTCAGATTGCCAATGGTGAAGTGATGGTCAACGGGATGTTGATCGATGAGCCTTATATTGCAGATGCTCCGCTTTACCAGACAGAGTGGACAGTGCCAGAGAATTCATTATTCGTCTTGGGCGATAATCGCAACAACTCATCCGATTCGCATAACTGGGGGCCGGTGCCAATGGAATATGTTGTTGGCAAAGCAGTTCTGATCTACTGGCCTCTGGAGAATTGGGGATTGATTGCCGGTACTGAGACCGCACTAAAATAAAGACCAACCAAACGAGGAAACCATGCTATCCCTGGCTGACTTGCTGCGCCTGGCAAAACAATACGAAAAAGAACTCCCACCTGCTCCACAGAAACCTGCTCCCCCGCAGGGTGTAGAGATAGCAGGTTGGATAGATCATACCATCCTGAAACCAGAAGCGACCCTGCAGCAGGTAAAACAGGTGTGCGATGAAGCCCGCCAGTACCAGTTCGCTTCGGTATGTGTAAATCCGGTCTTTATCACGCTTGCCAGCGGCTTGCTATCCGGCAGCCATATCCCAGTCTGTGGAGTGGTTGGCTTTCCTCTGGGAGCATCTCTGCCAACTGGTAAAGCGCTGGAGACCCTGGCCAGCCTGGATGCAGGCGCCCGTGAGATCGATATGGTGATCCATATCGGCGCGCTCAAGGCAGAAGCTTATGGACAGGTTTATAATGAGATTAACGCCGTGGTACAGGTAGCACACAACCAGAATGCCCTGGTGAAGGTGATCATTGAGACCGCCCTGCTCACTCGTTTTGAAAAAATCATCGCTTGCCTGTTGGGTAAAGCGGCAGGCGCTGATTTTGTCAAAACTTCTACCGGGTTTGCTGCGGCTGGGGCAACTGTGGAAGACGTAGACCTGATGTATCGTGTAGTTGGACCGGAAGTCAAAGTAAAAGCTGCCGGTGGAATTCGCACCTACGAGGATGCACGCGCAATGATCCTTGCTGGGGCCCAACGCATTGGCGCGAGCGCCAGTGTCAGTATTGTTAATGAAGCCAGTATGTGGCAAAAATCGTAACTATGACCGAAGAACAACCCAACCAGGCGCCACAAATGCTAGCCCTGTGCAGTGAATGCCAGGCAGGTGTACTGCGCCTTGAGCATCTAACCTATTTCACCTGGCTGAATAACGAGCTGGTGACCGTCCCAAATTTCCCCGCCTGGGTGTGTGATGTATGTGGGCGGCGCGAGTACGATGAGCGCGCCATCATCTGGCTCAACACACTGCTAAACCCGGATGCAGGTCACCGCTTACCCACTCATCGCAGGACGGGCCGTCAGCCCCGCTCACGCACAGACCGCCCACAACCATAACTCTTCTCCAAAATTGATCAGGGGAGTGACCCTGCCCCTAACAACCAGGGGCGCGCCAGCATCAGAGAAGCCAGTGATTTGGCATCCGTTATCTCCCCACGCTCAGCCATCCGATAAGCTTCCACGACCGGGATACGTTCCACGGTGATCACCTCGTCATCGTCAGGCTCCAATGGACCCGGTTCTAGCTGGCGTGCCAGGTAAATGTGCAAATACTCGGTTGAGTAGCCTGGCGCCAGGAAAAATCCCCCCAAATGGGTGAACTCGCCCGCACTCATGCCGGTTTCCTCACGAATTTCACGCTCGGCAGCCTGCAGGGGAAGCTCGTCTGCCTCCAACATACCGGCGGGTAGTTCAAGCATCTCTCGCCCGGCAGCATGCCGGTACTGGCGAATGAACCAGATTTTATCTTCTGAATCTACTGGCAGCATCACAACAGCGCCATTGTGTTCAACAATATCCAACTGCACCTGCCGGCCATCGGAGTAGCGCAGGCTGTCCTGGCGTAATTTGAAAACACGTCCGGTGAAGATCACACGGCTGGCCTTCAATTCATAGTCCATACGGTTACCTCCTGATTAATTTGAAGCCAATAAGAAAGAGTAGCTGCACAATCGCTGCAGCTACTCCAAGATGAGTTTAAGTAAAGTCAGGCCGTCAGTCGTTATCGGTTAAGGAATATGCAGACTCTGCCCGACAGTCAGACGATAGGGAGCTTGCAAGCCATTGGCGGCAATAATGTCGTTCGGGTCTACGTCGCCGTAGTCACAGGCAATTGAGTAGATGGAATCGCCCTGGCGAACTGTGTAAGTATCCGGATGGCTTTGTAAGGCACGCGCACCTGGGAAACCGCCTCCGGATTGCGGGATTCGCAAAACTGTTCCTGCCGAGAAGTTATTTCCCGAAAGACCACTCTGCGTCATCATCGTTACCGGGTTTACATCAAAGCGCCGGGCGATGCAGTAAGGATGCTCGCCGCCCTGCAAGGTGTAGCTGGTTGGCTTACCCGGAGTGGCGGTTGGCACCGGAAACGACGCGGTTGTGGGTGCTGGGGTCGCTTCGACGACAGCAGTTGGTTCAGCAGTCGCTTCGCCTGCTGTGGGTTCAGCGGTGGCATCGCCAGAGGGTGCCGGTGTTTGCTGAATGGGAGCTCCCCCTTGCTGGACCATGGCTGTTTGCGTAGCAAAAGCCCCTAATTGGGCCATGATATCATCGGTCGGAAGCGCATCGCTGCCTTCGCTTACGGCTTCTGTTTCTGTGCTGGCATCTGGTACCCCTGACAGGGAGCGAGTACATGCCGCCAGACCACCGATCAGGAGCACTGCGATCACGATCATTCCAAAACTACGTATCTGTTTCATATTGATCTCCTCACTGGTTGAAGAGTAGCCCGCCTGGTGTAGATGGAGTCCGCAATAAATTCAGACATCCTTTAACCATTTTCTCACTTTGCAATGATATTAGCACAAACTATTTATTGCGTCAAGCACATTGCACAATCGAGCATACAGGCAAAATTTTATTGGTTTTTTTGCCATTCCGAATAATTAGTGCAAGTTTTGTGCCAGGGCTGCCTGTCTTACCTGGGAACTCATTGACATGTGTGGGGTATCGAGGAGAACCGTTTTGGCCTGTTGGATCTGAATGAGCAAATTATCATTTTGAATATAGGTTTTCACGCCTTTTTCTGATACAATTGATCTAGACGAATTCCAGTTTCGCGTTTGAATATGTAGCCGCCATTCTGTAACGAATGGCGGTTTTTTTTCCTCTGTTGATCCTGGAAAATCATATGACGGCTATTGTAAGTACTTGTCAGCAGTAAATGGTCGTACAAGGATAAAGGAATAGAGTATGGAAACAAAATTGTATGTTGGTAACCTGTCTTACGACACAACCGAGGATGGCCTGCGAACGACGTTCGCCAAGGCCGGGACAGTAGTCTCGGTAGATATGATCAAGGATCGTGACACAGGCCGTATGAAAGGCTTTGCCTTCGTGACCATGAACAGCGATGAAGAAGCTCAGAATGCCATCAATCTCTTGAATGAGAAAATGCTGGATGACAGAGCGATCAAAGTGAATGTTGCCAAGCCACGTGAAGAGCAGCCCCGCCGCAGCTCGTATGGCGACCGCCGCTAACCTTATTTTTTAGGCACTCCAGGACTTCCGGGCCCTGGAGTGCTTGATTTTTGTACCGGAAAAGAGGGTTCGAATGGGCTTTAATATTGGTGATAAACTCATTCATAGTGCCTTTGGTCTGGGTGAGATTGTAGCCATCGAAGAGAAAATCATTCAAGATCAACCAATTAGTTGTTATGTTTTTTGTGCAGCTGACCTGATGGTCTGGATTCCGATCAATGATTTACAACAACACAGCCTGCGTGTGCCCACCCTGCCCGAGGAGTTTGAAAGGCTGTCGGTTGAGCTGTCCAACCCAAGCGAGAGCCTTTTGGAAGACCGGGTGCTGCGCAAAAACCAGCTCGAGGCGCAAATGAAAGATGGCCAATTGGTATCAATTTGCCGGGTAGTGCGTGATCTGACGGATTTAAAGCGAAGCAAGCGCTTGAACGATCAGGAGAAATCTATCCTGGAACGTGCGGTCAACTCGGTACTCACCGAATGGACCTATTCGCTTAAGATACCTCTGCACCAGGCACACCAGGCAATGACAAACTTACTGGGGGTTTAATTGCAGCAATCAATTTACGACGAGTAAAAATCGCCGGTATCCCCGGCGATTTTTCTGTTCTGCTGCTCTCTACAAGTGACAATGTAGAATGACCAATCACTTCCTGGGCTTATTTTACAGCCTAAAACAACCTCACGAACCGATCAACAAACCTCATAGATCAAATCGTTCTCCACACTGCATGATCCGGTAGGGAACCTGGCTCTCCTGAGCTAGGCGAGCAAAGCTCTCCGGTGAGACGGTATTGAATTCGAACATGTCATAATGGCATGGGATGACCAGGCCTGCGTGGATGGCTTTGCCTAATTGAACCGCTTCAGCAGCGCTGAAATTTCCAGCCACATCGCGCGATGGATCGTGACCATTGATCGGTATAAGGGCAAGATCGATCTGCCATGTATTCAAGCGCTCGACCAATCCATAATATGGACGCGCATCACCACTATGGTAAATCGTTCTCCCACTCGCCGAGATGATGTAGCCAATAAATTTGTGATCGCCATTTTCATCGGTCTCCAGCTCATCATGGGCGGATGGGATAGCATGGAATGTGGAGGGACCAACTGTAACTGGGTCCGAATCGGTACGGATGGGCGTTAGTCTATCTATAGATACTTTCAACCGCTCAGCTGCAAAATTGAGATTGGCGCGCGGTACGATTACAGGCAGATCAGGATTCTTGTCCAGCAGCGGAATCAAAGTATCCCCATCCAGATGGTCGGTGTGGTTATGCGACGAGGTCACCACATCGATGAAATCGAGACGCTCGGGAGATATAACCCGTTCGGTCATGCGCACATGCGGTTTTTCGGTGCCGGCGTATTTCAGGGTCAGCGAATCGGAAAGATAGGGGTCAATCAACAGGTGTGAATCCTGCCATTTGACCAAATATCCGCTCTGACCCAGCCACCATAGATGCAGTTTGTCCGGGCTGGCGCCGCGCACGCTGGCGAGAAAGGTTTCGTCTTGTAACAGCGGTTTGATCATATTTTTTCCTGGCCTCGTATTACAGCCCCAACTCGGCGCGTACCCTGTGAACGCCGGCAACCATGTTCTTGAGCTTGAGTTTCGCCGCCCAGCGCGCCGTCTGACTGAGACCGCAATCTGGCGCAAAGGACAGCCGCCCGGCAGGAGCGAACTGCAGGCAACGCTGCACGCGCTCGGCGATGTCTTCAGGTGTCTCGATATAATAGCTTTTCACGTCCACAATACCTACTGCCACGTCTTTAACCCGGGCAATTTCTTCAATGATTTCCAGCTCGGCAAATTCGCGACTGGCCATTTCAAGATGGAATTCATCCACGTTCATTTCCAAAAATGCAGGAAACATGGGCGCATACCGGCGTGGGCCGACCGCCCTGCCTTTGTAATTGCCAAAGCACAGGTGGGTCGACAGGCGGCATTTACCTGCCACGGGGGCAACCGTGCGGTTGAAGATATCCACAAAACGCTGGGGGTCTTCTTTGTAGGCATAACAACTCATGGAAGGCTCGTCCAGGGTGATTTCGCTGCAGCCGGCCTGGACCAGGGCTTCCAGCTCGGCGCGCACAATGGGAATGAGCGCTTCCGTGACCGCATAGCGATCGGGGTACAACCGGTTCGGGTTCAGCCGCCCGCTTAAGGTGTAAGGCCCGGGGACGCTGGCTTTCAACACCGGGCCGGATGGCGCCAGCCGCTGCAGGCGGGAAAATTCTTCCACCACACCAAGGCCTGCTTGAGCAGTCAGCTCATCCACGATATCGTGTTTGCCGCGCTGGTCGTGGGCGGGGGGACCAAAAACACGCAGCGGGTGCGGAGGCGTGGAAATCCCCTTAAGATAACCGTAAAACGACAGGTTGAAATCCAGGCGTGACTGCTCGCCATCGGTGATCACATCCAGGCCTGCGGCGACTTGGTCGTGGATGGCGGCGATGACCGCGTCCTCTTGCAGCTCGGTGATTTCATCCCTCCCAAACTGGTCCAGGTGCTGGCTGGCAAACTCCAGCCAGGATGGAAAGGGATAGCTGCCGACCACGGTGGTGCGCAAGGGGCGTTCTTTCATTGAACCTCCACTGATTTCTAGAATTTATTTCCGTCTGGCAAAGAACAAAACCTATGCGCAGCAACCAAAAGACTAGCGCACTGTCCAACCGCCATCCACGGTCAGAACGGCTCCGGTGACAAAGGCCGATTCATCCGCCGCCAGGTAAAGCGCAGCCTGGGCGACATCCTGCGGGTGACCGAACTCTCCGGTAAGGGGCTGCAGCTGCGCCAGGCGGCTGCGGATGTGTTCGCTTGCCTGGGCGCGCTGGCTCATTGAAGTGGCGATTAATCCGGGCAAGATCACGTTGGCGCGGATACCATGCGGGGCGTAGTATGCCGCGATTGAGCGCGTGAGGCTGATCACCGCGCCTTTGCTGGCAGCATAGGCATGGGTGGCGAAATCCTCATCGCCGCCAACCACGCCCAATACAGATGAGATATTGACAATGGCCCCTTTCTGAAGGGGGAGCATGGCCTGCAAACCATATTTGCAGCAGTAAAAAAGAGTGTTTAGATTAAGATCCAGGGTTTTGTGCCAGCCTTCCAGCGTACAGGCAGACGCCGGCCCGTCGCCCCACTTCCTCCCAGAGCCGCCAGCCACGTTCACCAACACGTCCAGCCTGCTGTAGCGCGAGATCACCTCTCGCACGCCAGATTCAACCTCGCTCGGGTCGGTCAGGTCCAGAATGATGCTCCTGCCTGGATGTTTTCCTTTAAGGGAGCCCAATGTCGCTGAAGCAGACTCGCCATCGATTTCAAACAGGATCACCTGCGCGCCTTCAGCAGCGAAGATTTGTGCGGCGGCCTGCCCAATACCGCTGCCTCCCCCAGTGATGATGGTGATTTTATCTTCCAAACGCATATCAGCAACCGTAGATCTGGCGAATGCGGGCGCGGTAATCGTCGTAGCACTCGTCAAAGCGCACCCTGGAGGCTTCACTGCCGATCAGCACCGAGCTGGTCAGCACGATGGGTGGTTTTCCCAACGCGACCAGTTTTTCAGCCACCAGGCATTTGATGGTATTGGTCACGGTGGCTGCACCGATGGTAGAACCAGGGCCTACGGGATCTGCGAGACCCGGGATGGATACCAGTGCGTCGCCACCCGGTGTGCAGTTATCGATGACGATATCGGCAATATCGGGTAGTTTCTTACCGCTCGAATGCAGCGCGTTTGAGTGGGTGCAGTGATCGAGTGAGACCACTGCGATGACAGGATAACCCTGGCGTTTGGCTTCCAGGGCGACATCTACCACCACCTCGTTAATGCCGCTGTTGGAGAATAACAGAAAGCAGTCGGGGGGAGAAAACACAAAGTTGCGCAGGATGACCTGCCCGAGGCCCTCCACATGCTCGAGAAACATCGCCTGGCGCTGGCCGTTGGCCCCGACGACCACATTATGAAAGGTCAGAGAGAGCTCAACGATGGGATGAAAACCGGGAAAGCTGCCGTGGCGCGGGAACATTTCTTCGACGAAAATGCGCGAGTGCCCCGTGCCGAACATATGCACCAGGCCATTCTGGGCGATGGTTTGAGCACACAGCTCGGAAGCGCGGTCAATGGCTTCCATTTGGGTGGTCTGGATACGCTCCAGGATGGCCTGGGACTGCCGTATAAATTCAAATCCAGAATTTGGCATCACACCTCCGGTTTAGTAATGAAGAAGCAATTACGCTTACTAACTGTTGATTCTCAGAGGACCATCTACTCTCCGCAGCAGGTCTGGCTGGTGCTGTACTCGTAGCGGTCTGCCCGGTAGTAGGAGGCTGAGTATTCGATAAGATCGGCATCATCCGTATATGCGCTGGTGCCGACATACAGCAGGGGTGTTCCTGCAGGGATGCCCAGCAAATCGGCGCGATATTCGTCAGCTGCAACCGACCGCACGACATGGTCAATGCGCGTGACAACAAGCTGGTAGCGGGTGGAGAGAATTTCGTAGAGTGATTGGCTGGAAAAATCCTGTTGTTCGATCCCGGGACACCGGTTCAATAGAACGGTGCTGATCTGATGGCAGATGGGCTCATCATCGCCCAGGCGCAAACGCTCGATGATCAGGCAGGGGGCGCCCCTCCAGGGCTGCAGTGTGGGGATATTTTCGGCGTCTACTGTACCGATCTCCAGGCGCAAGAGCCTCGAATGTGGCTGGCGTCCTAATTCGCGCATCTGCTGTGTGAAGCTGCGATCCAGGAAAAACTGGGTATGCGAGCGTTGAGCGCGCACAAAAGTCCCCCGTCCAGCAAAGCGCTCGACGATATCCTCGTCCACCAGGCGTGCAATCGCCTGGCGCACCGTCTGCCGGCCCACGTTGTAAGCCTGGCAGATTTCCATTTCTGGGGGCAGCATACCGGTGGGTGGGATTACATTGCGCTGGATCATCTGGCGCAAATCCAGATAGATCTGGTAGTAGAGCGGTACAGGACTGTGCGGGTCAACGGTTGCGTAGGGAAGAGTCATTGGCTTCTACTTCAGGCGAGCTAGCGTTCTGATGGTTGGTTAAACATAAAATTATGGGCTGTTTCGAACAGGGTCACCACATTTTCCGGTGGCACATCCGACTGCAGGTGGTTGGAAGGCGCCAGGATGTAACCCCCTCCTGGAGCAAGCTGTGTGATACGGCGTTGGACTTCAGCGATCACATCCGCGCGCGAGCCGGGCATGGCATGCGAAATGTCAATCCCACCCAGAAACGTAACTCGATCGCCAAAACGTGCTTTGACTTCCGGGATATCCGTCGCGGGCAGGGGTTCGAGGGGGTGGATCACATCCACGCCAAGCTCCAGGATATCCGGCAGAAGTTTGGTGATCGCCCCGTCGCTGTGCAACATCACACGTATATGCGGATTGTATTCTTTGATCGTGTTAATCAGCCGGGCGAGGCAGGGCGCGATAAAGCTGCGAAACATGGCTGGGGAAATGATGGTGCTGGTATTCCCGGCATAGTCGTCGCCAGGCAGCTCGACCATATCAAACCACTTCCCACCGGCCTGCAGGGCCAGGCGGAGCAGCCCATCAATAGCAGTGGTTACTTTATCCAGCAATGCCTGGGCGAACTCGGGGCGCAGGGTGAGGTCCATCAGGAAGTTCTCCGTCCCGCGCAGGTCGCAGGCGGTCTGAAAAGGCCCGTGCGAAGCGACCATGCGCATGGCCACAAAATAATCTGTGTCTTCGCGCAGGGAGCGGGCGCGTTCGGCCAGCCCGGCAGTCCAGCGTGGGTCGTTTAAATCAGGCCAGCGCACCAGCCGCTCGATATCATCGATGCTGGTGGCATCCTGGAGGATCCCCTCACCGGTGTAATAATAGGGTAAGGCGCGCTTCCAGACCTGCCCATAGGAATCATAGAAAGTGTCATCGTCTTCTCCAGGGCTGATCGGGCTGTTGGGCAGCAGCCCGGGCCAACAGTAGCGGATATCCGTGCCCAGCCTCTCCAGCAGGCAATCATCCATATAGGAAATACTGTGCCCACTCCGGAACGGGGGCACAGGTTTGCCCAGGCCAAGATGTTTGACGAGGCGCAGGTAGAGATCATCGACGAGACCATAGGGCCCACCGCCCAAGGCAGTGGGGATGCGGTCGGCCTGCTGATGATTTAATGCGGCGAGGACCCGTTCACGGTGCAGCATAGTCATAGGTGTCATCACCAGTTAGAAATCTGTGTGTTAAGACGATATTCATGTCTAATGCACAGTGTCACGAAAAATGTACGTACAATAGGTCAATTCTAACTTAATGTTTGATTGTCCGCAAGAATTGACGCAATCTGAATGTTCTACTATAATTTCGCTGCTCATTGAGGTTTCTGAGATCAGGAAAAATCAGATAAATTTGTACGCAAAAACTCAAATAAAGCACAGAATCCCAGGGAGGAAGCACTCATGCACAAAATAGCGATGCTCGGCGCTGGTCTTATCGGTCGTTTTTACACGATGAGTTTGCTAAGTTTTCGGGGCAAGGACGAAATCAAGGTGGTCTGCGCTGCTCATGCCGACGAAGCGGCAAAATTTGCCAAAGAATTCGGTATTCCCCGCTCAACGGCCGATATGGCAGAAGCCATCCGTGATCCCGAAGTGGATACTGTGATTGTTGGGCTGCCAAACTACCTGCACAAACAGGCTGTCTTGCTGGCGGCTGAAGCCGGGAAGGCGGTTTTATGCACCAAGCCGTTGGGGACCAGCGGCCCTGAGGCGTTTGAGATGCTGGAGGCGGTGGAAAAAGCCGGGGTGTTCCACGGTTATCTTGAGGATCTGGTCTACACGCCGAAAACGCTCAAAGCTCTGGCCTCCACCCAAAAGGGCGCTCTGGGCAAGGTGTTATGGGCGCGCTCGCGCGAGACACATGGCGGTCCGCACAGCGATTGGTTCTGGACCAAGCAGTACTCCGGCGGCGGCGCAATCGTTGATATGGGCTGCCATTGTATCGAAATTGCGCGTAATTTCATCGGCAAGACCAACCGTCCACTAGAGGTGACTTGCTGGGCGGACACGCAGGTGCACCCGATTGACGCCGAGGACCATGCGGTAGGCCTGGTGCGTTACGATAATGGCGCCATCGGGCAGTTTGAGGTGAGCTGGACTTTTCGCGGTGGGATGGATCTGCGGGATGAAATTGCCGGCACAGATGGCACAATCTGGCTCAATCACTGGCTGCGCACCGGCTTTGAGATGTTTACCGGCGTGGGACAGGGCGGTTATGTTGCTGAAAAAGCTGAAGGCGATACCGGCTGGTTATTCCCGGTGGGCGATGAAATTGGCTCGCTGGGCTATGTCGAAATGTTTATGGATATGTTCAACTCGATGGATGCCGGCAAAAAACCGATGGAAGATTTCTATGATGGTTATATTGTCAATACCATCATCGACGCCTGCTACAAAGCTGCCGAAACGAAGAAATGGGAGCCGGTGGATATTCAAACCTGGCGCGGTGGCGCAGCAGGTACAGCCGAGGTGGTGTTGAAGGATTATGATGAAACCCATTATCTGATTAAAGAAGAAAAAATGCCCAACGGCAATCTCAAGATCATCCTGAAAGATAAAACAACCGGGGGAATTTCGCAGTTGATCAAGGAATAGAGGGTCTGATGAATGGATCACCAGAGCTGAAGGCCGGTCTGTAGCTGACTATCTGGCTCTAAAGCAGCATACAGAATAGGACTTTATTTGAAAAATAGGCGAAGTTCTGCAATTATATACTAAGTTGGCTATTGAATTAACTAAGATGTTTTGATATAACATAGATATTCGTGCTTGTCCATTTTTGCACAATAATTCCAAGGATGCAGTTGAATGGCTCAACCGGGACTCCCCGATATAAAACAAGCACAACCGATTTATGCCCCGATTGTCATGAGTGGGGCTGAAGCTGAAATCATTCATGCCCTGCGCACGCAGGGTGAAATTTCCCGTACGGATATCGCTAATCTTACCGGCTGGTCAAAAGCCAAAACTTCCCAGAAGATCCGGGAGCTGGTTGAGAAGGGCTATCTGATCGAGGCCGGTGATGGCGTGTCACAGGGTGGGCGAAGACCACGCCTGCTGCGCATTAATGATCGATTGGGCTATCTCGTTGGCCTGGACATTGGCGCGACCAGCGTGGATATGGCGCTGGCGGATGTGGGCGGTAAGATCTACCAGCGCCGGTCGGCCCCGGCGGATGTACGCCAGCCCCCCGATGATTTTCTTGCTCGCTGCAGCGAGCTAATCCTGGACATGGTCTCTGCGCAGGGCTGCCGTCCGGAGCAAATATTGGGGATCGGGATTGGCGTACCGGGTCCCGTGGATTTCAGGCGCGGTGTTCTGGTCGCCCCACCGCTGATGCCCGACTGGGAAAATTTCTCAATCCGTGATTTTTTCCGGCATACTTTTCCAACCGCGTTTGTGGTCATTGATAATGATGTCAATATCATGGCATTGGGGGAGCAGCGTTCTGGCGACGGGCATGGGATTGATCATTTCATCTTCATCAAAATCGGCACCGGGATCGGCTCGGGGATTGTTTCCAACGGAAATATCCATCGCGGCAGCATCGGGTGCGCCGGAGATATCGGTCACATCTGTGTTGACAAGCAAGGCCCCATCTGCCGCTGCGGTAATACCGGCTGCCTGGAGGCGATGGCGGCTGGCCCGGCAATCAGTGAAAAGGCCATGCTGGCCGTAAAAAATGGCTCCAGTCCATTACTGCGCCAGATGATGGAAGCCAACGGGGGTAGGCTTCATCCAGAGGATGTGAATACCGCCTGTCGTGAGGGCGACCAGGCAGCTTTAGAAATCATCCGTGCCAGCGGGCAGATGATCGGGGATGTCCTGGCCAGCCTGGTGAATTTTTTCAATCCCAGCCATATTTTCATTGGGGGTGGAATTACCAATTTCGGCAACCATCTGCTGGTCTCCATTCGTAGAGCTGTATTACGGCGATCTTTACCCCTTGCCACCACCAACTTATCGATTAATTTCTCCCGCATGGGTCCCGAAGTGGGTGTCATTGGGGCGATAGCACTGGCAGGCGAATATCTGTTTGCCGTGAATGACTGAACACGGCAGTCGCGTGAGCATTCTGGATACGAGCGTGTATACAAGCGGACCACATAAAACGGAGGTGCAGTGACATTGATTTAATCCCAGGTTTTTGTCCAAACCATGTGACCAAATTAACTTCAGAAGGAGAAGAATCGTATGTCTAAGAAATCTGTAATGCTTTTGGTGACCCTGATCACCATCTTTTCGACCGTGTTGGCAGCCTGCACCACGGCTGCCCCAACCGAGGCGCCGGTTGTTGAGGCGACCGAGGCCCCTGCTGAGCCAGCAGTTGAAGAAACTGAAGCTCCTGCCGCTCCCGTCGACGATGATAAATTCACGATTGGCGTCTCGAATCCGTTCATCAGCAGCGAATACCGCACGCAGATGATCGCCGAGCTGATCGAAGTCAACCAGGAATACATGGATGCCGGGATCACGAACGAGCTGGTGATCGAGAGCGCCGACACGGACGTAGCCGGGCAGATCCAACAGCTGCAGAACCTGATGGCGAAAGACGTGGACGCCATCCTGGTGAACCCGGGTGATGTAAACGGCTTGAATGCGACCCTGGAAGAGGCAGTCGCCAAGGGCATCCTGGTGATCTCCGTGGACCAGGAGCTGAATGTACCGGGCGTATATAATGTGGGCATCGACCAGAAAGAATGGGCGAAGACCTCCGCGGCATGGCTGGCAGAGAAGCTGGCCGGCGAGGGCGATGTTGTGCTGATCGAAGGCTTCCCGGGACACCCGGCGAATGTGGCGCGCATGGATGGGGTAGCCGAAGTGTTCGCCGACTATCCTGGGATCAATGTGCTGGCGACAGACACTGGCAGGTGGGATGAAGCCACCGGCCAGCAGGTGATGTCCAACTTCCTGTCTGCTTATCCGAACCTGACCGGTTACTGGACGCAGGACGGCATGGCGATTGGTGCGCTGCAGGCGGTGATGGCTGCCAATCCGGCAGCCTGGCCGCAGGGCGTGGGCGAAGGTCGCTGCCAGTACCTGAAGCTGTGGCAGGAAGCCCTGACCATGAACCCTGAATTCGACAGCATTGCAGTCGCCAACCACCCGGGTGTATCTCCGACTGGTTTGCGCATTGCAGTCAACATTCTGCAGGGCAAAGAAGTCGATACTGCCAGGCTGGGCGGCGCCAATGGCCTGTCCTTTGTGATCCCCCTGGCGGCAGTGGTCACCTCCGAGAACCTGGATGAAGGTCTGGCGATGTGCGAAGGCCAGCCGGATGCTTTCCTGCTCGACGATATCATGACCGAAGAAGAAGTCCAGCAGTTCTTTGTGGGCGCCGAACCTGTAGCTGAAGCCTTCACGATTGGCGTCTCGAATCCATTCATCAGCAGCGAATACCGCACGCAGATGATCGCCGAGCTGATCGAAGTCAACCAGGAATACATGGATGCCGGGATCACAACTGAGCTGGTGATCGAGAGCGCCGACACAGACGTAGCCGGGCAGATCCAGCAGCTGCAGAACCTGATGGCGAAGGACGTGGACGCCATCCTGGTGAACCCGGGTGATGTGAACGGCTTGAATGCGACCCTGGAAGAGGCAGTTGCCAAGGGCATCCTGGTGATCTCCGTGGACCAGGAGCTGAATGTACCGGGCGTGTACAATGTGGGCATCGACCAGAAGGAATGGGCGAAGACCTCCGCGGCATGGCTGGCTGAGAAGCTGGGCGGCGAGGGCGACGTTGTGCTGATCGAAGGCTTCCCGGGACACCCGGCGAATGTGGCGCGCATGGACGGGGTAACCGAAGTGTTTGCCGACTATCCGGGCATCAATGTGCTGGCGACGGACACCGGCAGGTGGGATGAAGCCACCGGCCAGCAGGTGATGTCTAACTTCCTGGCTGCCTACCCGAACCTGACCGGTTACTGGACGCAGGACGGCATGGCGATCGGCGCGCTGCAGGCAGTGATGGCTGCCAATCCGGCAGCCTGGCCGCAGGGCGTGGGCGAGGGTCGCTGCCAGTACCTGAAGCTGTGGCAGGAAGCCCTGACCATGAACCCTGAATTCGACAGCATCGCAGTCGCCAACCACCCGGGTGTATCCCCGACTGGTTTGCGCATTGCGGTCAACATTCTGCAGGGCAAAGAAGTCGATACTGCCAAGCTGGGCGGCGCTAATGGCCTGTCCTTTGTGATCCCGCTGGCGGCAGTGGTCACCTCCGAGAACCTGGATGAAGGTCTGACGATGTGCGAAGGCCAGCCGGATGCTTTCCTGCTCGACGACATCATGACCGAAGAAGAAGTTCAGCAGTATTTCAAGTAAGTCTTTTCTCCACTATATGGTTGCGAGGGATGAAATCATCCCTCGCAACCTTTCCAAAAGTTTTCAACAAAGGGAGATTTATGGCCCTGTCGCTTACTGCTCAGCATATAGTTAAACGATATGGAGGCGTGGTCGCCCTCTCGGATGGCAACCTGGATATCAACACCGGTGAAGTTGTCGCGTTAATCGGGGCCAATGGCAGCGGCAAGAGCACGATGAGTAAAGTGATCGATGGTGTTGTTACCCTGGACGGTGGACAGTTACTCCTGGATGGAAATCCGGTAAATTTTTCATCTCCGCAGGCAGCCAAGAAATTGGGGATTGCGACCGTTTTCCAGGAATTAAGCCTGATCCCGCAGACGTCCGTTGCCGATAATATCTGGCTGACTCGCGAGCCACTTGGCCCTGGTGGCGTTGTCAACCGCAAGGATGTTTTTGCCAAAACCTACGAGCTACTCTCGTTATTTGAAGGCACATTCAAAACCGACTTAAGACCGGAGGTGGCGGTCAATGAGCTGCCTCCGGATGAAAAACAAATCGTAGAGATTCTGAAAGCCATTAGCTTCAATCCCCGTATCTTGATTTTGGATGAAGCCACTGCCAGCCTGGACAGCCGCCAGGTGAATCGCCTGTTTGAATTAGTTAGGAAATGGAAGGAAGAAGGCAGGGCTATTGTTTTTGTTTCCCACCGCATGGAAGAGATTTTCCGTATCGCAGACCGTTATAGTGTGTTGCGGAATGGAAAAACCGTAGGTGCCGGGAACATGGCCGAAGTTACCGAGAAGGATTTGGTCAAGTTGATGATCGACAAAGATTCGGTATTCAGCTATTCTCGCACGGGCAAGCAAATCACTGAAAAACCACTCTGTCTCGAAGTCAAAGACCTGCACAGCCGTGTCTTGCATGGAGTAAGTTTCGATGTGCGCGAGAGCGAGCTGGTAGGGCTGGGTGGTTTGCAGGGTCAAGGGCAGCGCGATTTGCTGCTCTCGCTGTTTGGGGATATTCCGTTTACTGGCAGTATTCAATACAATGGAAAACCAGTTCACTTCAAGCACCCTCGCCAGGCGATGAAACAAGGATTTGCGCTTGTCCCCGGTGACCGCAATCGGGAGGGGCTGCTTTATATTCGTTCGATCCTGGAAAATTTCCAGCTGCCATCCTGGCCGCGCTACGGTTTTCCATTAAAAATCGGTCAAGCTAAAAAAGACGCTGAAAAGATGGGCGCCAGCCTGAACTTGAAAATGGCTGGCGTGCAAGAACCTGTCAGCAGCCTTTCGGGCGGCAACGCGCAAAAAGTTGTTATCGGTAAATGGCTGATGCGCCAACCCGGATTGCTCTTGTTAGACGACCCAACCAAGGGAGTCGATGTAGGCACCAAGGCTGAATTTTACGGTTTGCTGACGCAGCTATGCAATGAGGGCAAAACCATTTTATTTTACAGCAGTGATGATGAAGAACTGCTGGGCTTATGCGACCGGGTGCTGGTGCTGCATGATGGCAAAATCATCTCTGAGCTGGTTGGAGCAGCCTTGACCAAAGAGAATCTCGTCTCAGCCAGCCTGGGCGTCTCCAACGGAGGTGTGCAGTGAATCGCTTCACCTGGAGCGGATTAATGTCACGCTACCCGGCATTATTTGCGCTGGTTTTACTTGTGGTAGCGCTCTCTATCAACTTAATTCTGCAGCCCAATATGTTCGCCTCCGATACTTTGAACAGCAATATGCGCGTGTTCCTGCCCATTATTTTGCTCACTGTGGGTCAGGCGATTGTCATGTTGGGCGGTGGAATCGATATTTCCGTCGGGGGGATTGTGTCGATTGTCAATACGATTCTCGCCACCCGGGTCGGGCTTGAGGGCTCGGCGGAAGCCATGTGGCAGTATATAGCAATTTCCCTGCTGGTAGGCGCCCTGGCCGGCGCGATCAATGGATTTTTTATATCTTACCTGCGACTCCAACCGATCATCACCACCTACGCTACCAGCTTTCTTTATGCTGGCTTTGCGCTCTTTATCTTACCTAATCCTGGCGGGGGAATCCCAGCCGCGATTGCCCAGTTTTACCGTACCACGATACCCCTCGGGATCCCCCTGGCCTTTTACGTGATCGCCATTGTGATTGCGCTGTGGGTGTATCTGCGCTCCACGCGTTACGGGGGTTTCTTATATGCGGTGGGGGGCAATGCTGAAGCCGCTTATAAGACAGCAGTTCCAGTGAGCCGGGTGGTCTTCAGTACCTATGTCATCTCGGGGCTCATGGCGGCTTTCTCCGGAATTGCGATCACCATGTTGAGCGGATCGGGGAACGCAGATATCGGATCAGCGATGACTCTGAATTCGATTACTGGCGTGGTGATCGGTGGGACAGCCTTCAGCGGTGGGGTTGGTGGCGTGGTTGGGCCAATCATGGGGGCGATTACATTAGGGATCATCCAGAATATCATCTCTTTCGCAGGTATCACCACCTGGTGGGAGACCCTGGCCAAAGCTTCGATCATTGTGGTAGCCCTGGCAATACCCGGGATTGTGAACTTATTCAGGAGGAGAGAATGAAACGTTTTGCCATCTCCCCTCCGGTTGCTGCGCTGGTTTTATCCGTCGTGTTATTCTTGCTTTCGGGTTTGCTGCCCAATGGGTATGGCAGCGATGTAAACGTGGCAATTTCGCAGGCGACCAACATCCTGCGTTTGTCCGTCTTTTTAGGTGTGATTGCTGCCGGGCAAACCCTGGTAATTATCAGTGGTTTTGAGGGCATCGATCTATCTGCTGGCTCTATTGTTACCATGACAGCCATCCTGACCTACGTCTACGTCAGCGGCGAAAATGATAAGGTCCTGGTAGCGCTCTTGATCTCCCTGGTTGTCGGCGCATTGATCGGATTTTTGAACGGCGTTGGCGTCACTTTCCTGAAAATCTCGCCGTTTGTGATGACGTTAGGGATGTCAGGTGTGGTCACTGGAGCGATTATCGTCATTAATCATGGCAATGTCAGTGGCAAGGTGGCTCCGATCATGACGCGCCTGATCGCCCGACCGGTAGCACCGAATATACCCATCCCCAGCGCGCTGGTGATCTGGCTGATCTTCGGGGTGTTGATGTGGCTGCTCTTAGAACGCACCACCTTTGGCAAAAACCTGTTTGCCATCGGCACCAACCGGGTGACAGCTAAACTCTCTGGCGTCAATGTGATCGGCATGAATCTGGCTACCTACTCACTGGCAGGGGCGCTGGCTGGTTTTGGCGGTTTTCTTTTAGTAGGCAATACAGGGGTGGTGTTGATTTCATTGGGGCAGCCCTATCTCTTCCCCTCCATTGCTGCGGTGGCGGTCGGTGGCACGCTGCTCTCCGGCGGTAAAGGCAGCTACTGGGGCACCATGGCTGGCGCAATTTTGCTGACCCTGATCACCAGCTTACTGACCACGATGCAAATGCCCGATTCCGTGCGCCGCATGGTGCTGGGCGCTACCCTGTTGGTGCTGATCTCTATTTATGGACGCCAGAAAACTTTGAGACAATAAAACAGAAGGAGGCTCTCCATGACCAAAACAGTAAAAATTGGCATTGTTGGCACCGGATTTGTGGGTGATATCCACCACGCCTCATTCAAAGGCTGGGTGCGGGATGCTGAGGTTGTGGCGGTTGCCAGCCCGAATAACGCCGCCAAATTCGCTGCCGAGCGGGTCATCCCCCAGGCTTATGCGGATTATCGCCAGATGCTGCAGGATAAAGACATTGATGTCATTGATATCGGCATCCCCAATGACCTGCACTGCCAGGTGGTTGTTGATGCGGCGAAAGCCGGGAAGCATGTCATCATCGAAAAGCCGCTGTGCGTCACACTAGAACAGGCGGATGAGATGATCGAAGCCTGCCAGAAGGCCGGCGTGCTGTTGATGTACGCCGAAGAGCTTTTATTTGCCCCCAAATACGTGCGCGTCAAGACCCTGATTGAAGAAGGCGCCATAGGCGAACCTTTTCTGGCCAAGCAGTCTGAGGAGCACCCCGGCCCGCACATGCCCTGGTTCTGGGATGTGAACCGCTCAGGCGGTGGTGTGCTGCTCGATATGGGCTGCCACTCGATTGAATATACGCGCTGGATCCTGGGCAAGCCCAAAGTTAAGAGCGTGACCGCCTTTATGGGCACCTACATCCACCAGGAGCGCACCCAAGGCGAAGATCATTCATACACCATCGTTGAGTATGAGGGTGGGAAGATCGCCATGCTGGAAAACAGCTGGGCTAAAGGCGGCGGGGTAGATGATCGCTGTGAAGTGTATGGCAAAAAAGGCCATACGCGCGCCGATTTGCTGCGCGGCAGCTCCCTGCTCACTTACAGCGAGGAAGGTTACGGTTACGCGGTTGAAAAAGCAGGCACGACGCGCGGCTATACCTTTACCATGTTCGAAGAAATCTGGAACTACGGCTTTCCCCAGGAGATGCAGCATTTTGTGAACTGCGTGCTGGGCAAAGAGACCTGCATGGAAACCGGCGAAGACGGCCGCGAAGTTCTCAAGATCATGTATGCCGCCTACCAATCGGCCGGGGAAGGGCGCAAGATCGAATGGCCTTACAATCCGCCCACTGTCAGCAAGCCGATTGACTTGTGGAAGAAATAAAGTTATCCGGTATTTATCGAATTTGGAGAAAGAAGATGCATGTCCTATCAAGCAAAACAATCACCTATGCCCAGCTTGCTAAAGTTATTGACCATTCACTGCTCAAACCCGAATTAACCGAGCAAGACGTGATGGATGGATGCAAGTTGGCCGCCAAGTACAATACGGCGACCGTGTGTGTGAAACCCTGCCACGTCCGGATTGCCGCGAAAATCCTGAAAGGCAGCGATGTAAAGGTCAGCACAGTGGTGGGCTTCCCGCATGGCAGCAATCTTACCGCTGTAAAAGTAGCCGAAGCTAACGCAGCCATCGATGACGGCGCGGTAGAGCTGGATATGGTGCTGAATATCGGCCAGCTTCGCTCAGGCAAGGATGATTATGTCCAGGCTGATATTCAGGCGGTCTGCGAGGCCGCCCATGCCCGTGGGGCGAAGGTCAAAGTGATCCTCGAAAATGCATATCTGACTGACGAGCAGAAAATCCAGGCGTGCAAGCTGAGTGAGGCAGCGGGAGCGGACTGGGTGAAGACATCGACCGGATTTGCTTCCAGCGGGGCGACCCTGGAAGACTTACGCCTGATGCGGGCCACCGTCTCTGAGAAGGTGCAGGTGAAGGCTGCCGGAGGTGTGCGCACGCTGGACGCACTCCTGGCAGTGATCGATGCCGGGGTCACCCGTTGCGGAGCGACGGCGACGGCGGCGATCCTGGATGAATTCGAGAAGCGGCCCAGACAAGATTCGCTGAGTACTGGTGAACAGAATCTCGGACGTGGATATTAATACCTGGCGATGATTTTACGGAGAGAATGATGCCAAAACAACTCACCAAGCAGACGATCGGGGTAGGCGTGGTCGGGACCGGTTTTATTGGTCCTGCGCACATCGAAGGGTTAAGAAGGAATGGAATCCAGGTGCGGGGACTGGCTGAGAGCACGTATGAATTGGCGCAGGCCAAAGCGGCTGAGCTGAGCATCCCCCAGGCATATCCTTCCTTTGAAGCACTGTTAGCTGATCCCGATATTGATGTTGTTCACCTTGCCACGCCCAATGTGCTGCACTTCCCGCACGCCAAAGCTGCCTTGTTAGCCGGAAAGCATGTGGTGTGTGAGAAACCGCTGGCGATGACCGCTGCCGAATCGGCGGAACTGGTGCGCCTGGCAGCCGAGACCGGCAAAGTAAACGCCATCAATTTTAATATCCGTATGTATCCGATGGTGCAGCAGGCGCGCAGCCTGGTGCAAAGCGGCGAATTGGGCAAGCTGTTTATCATGCAGGGCTCATATCTGCAGGACTGGCTGCTCTTTGAAACGGATTGGAACTGGCGCCTGGAAGCTGGCCAGGGCGGCAGCCTGCGCGCGGTAGGCGACATCGGCTCGCACTGGCTGGATTTGATGACTTTTGTTACCGGCCTGCGGGTCGAAGAAGTCTATGCTGACTTCAAGACTTTCCATACCACTCGCAAAAAACCCGCCAAACCACTTGAGACTTTTACCGGAAAAATCCTACAGCCGTCAGATTACATTGATCAGCCCATTGCCACCGAAGATTATGCCTCCATCCTGCTACATTATGAGAACGGGGTGACGGGTGTGGTTACAGTGGCTCAGGTATGTTCGGGGCGCAAGAATCGCCTTTTCTTTGAGATCAGCGGCGCCAAGTCCTCTTTAGCGTGGGATGGCGAGCGCCCCAACGAATTGTGGATTGGCCACCGCAATGCTCCCAATCAAGTGCTGCTGAAAGATCCGTCGTTATTGACGCCTGAAGCACGCCAGACTGCCTCCTATCCGGGCGGTCATGCCGAAGGATTCCCGGATACCTTCAAACAGTTGAGCAAGAAAGTTTACGACTACATATTTGCGGGTGATTACACCAAGCAACCTGATTTCCCCACCTTCGCCGATGGGCATTATGAGATGGTGCTGTGTGAAGCCATCGAAAAGAGCGCTAAAGAAGGCCAGTGGGTGAAGGTTGGTTAATTTTCCTGGATTAAAAATCAACACGAGGAGATAAACCCATGAAACTAGGATTTTTAACTGCGGCATTCCCTGACAGCACCCTCGAGCAAGCGGCCAAATGGGGCGCGGAAAGTGGCTTTCAGGCAATCGAAATTGCCTGCTGGCCGGTTGGCAAGGCCACCCGTAGATATGCAGGCGTTACCCACATCGACGTGAATGCGCTGGATAAGGCTAAAGCAAAAGAGATCCGCAAAATGCTGGATGGTTACGGGCTGCCGATCTCATCCCTGGCCTATTACCCGAATCCGCTGCACCCGGACGCCGAGCATCGCGAGACGGTGATCAACCATCTCAAAAAAGTGATCGAAGCCGCCGCCCTGCTGGAAACCCCTGTGGTAGGGACTTTTGTCGGCAAGGATAAAAATAAAACTGTACCGGAAAACTTTGAGGATTACGCCAAAATATGGCCGCCCATCGTTAAGTTCGCCAAAGAACACGGGATCAAAATTGCCATAGAGAACTGCCCGATGATCTTCTCGCTCGATGAATGGCCCGGCGGCAATAACCTGGCATCCACCCCGGCGATCTGGCGCAAGATGTGGGAGATCATCCCCGATGATAACTTCGGGCTGAACCTTGACCCCTCCCATCTTGTCCTGCAGATGATCGATTACGAGCGCGTTATCCGCGAATTCGGCTCGAAGATCTTTCATGTGCATGCCAAAGACCTGCACATCGACCAAGAAGGCCTGTACAATCACGGTGTCCTATCCCAGGGGATGGGCTGGCAGGTCCCGCGTCTGCCCGGCCTGGGTGACATGGATTGGGCAAAATTCTTCGCCGCCCTGACGGCTGCCCGCTATGACGATGTGGTCAGTATCGAACACGAAGACCGTGTTTTCGAGGGCGATGAGGCTCTGGTAAAGCGTGGTTTTTATCTCTCCAGAGATATCCTGAAACCGTTCATTCATTAATTCCATTCACACAATTAACTTGTAGAGATGATATCGGAAATCTATCTTATGGGGCTGTCCTGAGAGCACGAATTATTATCTACCAACCAGCACAGGGAGGGCGAAGCTTGAACCATGCGCCACCACTGGCGTTCATCGCATTGCTTCGCCCTTCTTTTAAGGCAGTCTCACCAAATTCACGTGGATGATTCCTTGCCTTTAAAATTAGTGCCAATCCATGAATCCCTACCTTAAAGATATCCTTTCCCAACCTGAAGCTCTACGCGCAGCACTCAGAAATTTTTCGGTTGCACCCCTTGATCCAATTATCCAACGAATAGGCAAGCATGAATTCGATCGCATCCTGATCACCGGCATGGGCGCCTCCTATAATGCTGCTTACCCGGCTTTCCTGCAGCTTACCAGCCAGCCTCTGCCCGTGATGCTGGCAAATACTGCGGAATTATTGCATTATTCAACTGGATTGATCAGCAGCCGCACCCTGCTGTGGATGAATTCGCAATCCGGGCGCAGCGTCGAGCTGGTGCGCCTGACCGAGAAAACCCAATCTAACCCTCCGGGCTGCATCCTGGCATGTGTCAATGATGTCTCCAGTCCTCTGGCCCTGGCAGTGGAGGTGTGTATACCCATCCATGCCGGTGTGGAAGCCACGGTCAGCACGCGCACCTATCTCAACATGCTGGCAGTCAATTTGCTGGCAGCGATCACACTGTCGGGTGATGATCCATCTTCTGTGATTCCACAGTTGCTTTCTGCAGCCACTGCGATGGAGCAGTATCTCTCCAACTGGCAGGTCCATGTGGCTGAATTAGACGCCCGGCTGGGTGAGGTAAAAGGCCTGGTCATCCTTGGACGCGGCGCATCGCTGGCGGCGGTCTGGAATGGCTCGCTGATCAGCAAAGAGGCGGCCAAGTGCGCTTTTGAAGGCATGCATGTTGCCGATTTCCGGCATGGCCCACTCGAGCTGGCCTCTCCCGATCTGACTGTTTTGATGTTTGAAGGCGCCCAGCAAACCGCGCGATTGAACCGCGAGCTTGCAGTGGAGGTGGCTCGATTGGGTGGGCATGTGCTGTGGTTGGCCCAGGAAGCGGATGCTGATTTGCCGACCTTGCGTCTGCCAGCTGTGGACGAAATCGCGCTGCCTTTGGTCGAGATATTACCTTTACAAATGCTCACGATCCTCATGGCACAGCGCAAAGGCATTGAGCCCGGGAAATTCCGGCATGTCCCCAAAATAACCTTACAAGAGTAAGTACGCTGTTCCTGGCTTAGGGTTGGCCGTGATTCTTGTAGGAGAAGGAAAGCCAGAAACTTGATTCTGAACTCCATCCACTGTGTAATTGTATTCTCTGTGTGAGTCAATCATCCTGTGCTAAAGAATTCTATACAAACGCATGACTGTCGATTCCCCGGCTACTAAAGCACGCTTGCTTACACCGTTGCTGCTGCTTTTCATGCTGGCAATGATCCTGGCAAATTTGGGCGGCAATATGTATGGGCCGCTTGAAGCACTGTACCTGCAAGATCTGGGCGCCAGTATCGGACAAATCGGCCTGTTTTACACCCTCTCTCAAATCATTCCGCTGATCCTGCAAATTCTCGGCGGCTGGGTATCCGACTCGCTGGGGCGATTACGGGCGATTGCCATCGGCAGTGTCGTGGGCGTCTTCACCTATATACCGCTTATCCTGGCCACGCGTTGGGAGTGGGTATTAATTGCCTCTGCCCTGAGTGCAGTGACCCGCTCACTGGTCGGCCCGAGTTTTGATGCTTTTATCGCGGATCACTCCGCGCCAGAGAATCGCGCTCGCCTGTTTGGCATTACCCAGACGCTCTTTGGGGTCGTGGGGGTTGTTGGGCCGGTTTTAGGTGGCTTTTTAGTCGAGGAGTGGGACTTTAGGCGCATGTTGATGGTTGCTGCTGGTCTATATCTGGCGGCTACGGTCATCCGGGTAAGCATGGCGCGCGAGGCTGCCAAAGGCAAGGAGGCCAATCCAACCAAACTCTCCTTTGCCAGCTTGAAGTCTAACATGGGCGTGATGGTGGCACTGGTCCTGACTGGTGGATTGTTTACCTGGATTATGATTACCGACGGTGTGCGCGACATCTTCTTCAATATGTCGTTCAGCTTTTTATCAGTCTATATGCAGGATATCGCCAGCCTCTCGATCAGCCAGATCGGGGTGATGAACAGTATTTTTGGGATCGCCATGATGTCCGTCATGATGCCTGCCGGTTTGTTGGCCGATAAAGTTGGCGAGCGAGTCAACATCGCTATATCTTTCTTCTTAATGGCAACTACCTTCACCATGATTGCTACGGCTCCACCTGCCAGCCCGGCCTGGATTTATGCGCTGGGGTGGATTATTGCCGGGATCGGTGTTGGATTGGCCACGCCGGCCTACCAGTCTCTGATCAGCAAAGCAGTGCCGCAGCATTTGCGGGGTGTGGCTTTTGGTTTATTCAGCACCAGCCTGGGTCTGGTTTCATTACCCGCGCCGGTGATTGGCGGCTATTTATGGGAAAACATCAGCCCCCAATTCCCATTTTATCTGACCGCTATCGCTTCTATGTTGTCAATTATTCCGGTTTGGCTCAAATTTAAAGTAGACCGCACGCCAGAAGCTGCTGCTCCCCCACCAGCCGAGGTATAGCCCTGTCGGAAAGGTAAAACTGCATGCGACCTCGGTACAATTAGTCAAACACTCTGGCGATACAGCCGCTGAATAAAGGCTGTGAGAGAGTCTCCTTTGTTCTGCATAAGCACACCTGTTCCCTACCGAAAAATCACCGGAAAACTCGGTGATTTTTCATTTCAGTAATTTCTGGCAAATCGAGAGCTGGATGACTCACACACTCAATGGAATACTATAATCCAGGAAGGACAAATATATTGCAATGAACCTCTTCTCAGGAGAGATAGCTGATGATCAAACTGGACGGCCGGTTCTTCAAAGATGAATATGGGCGGACAATTCTGCTGCGCGGCGTCAACCTGGGAGGCAGCAGCAAAGTGCCTGCCGTACCCAACGGCGCGACCTGGAATAAGGACGGGTTCTACGACCACCGTAATGTCTCGTTTGTGGGGCGGCCATTTCCACTGGCTGAGGCAGACGAGCATTTCAGCCGTCTGCGCGCCTGGGGCTTTACCTTTTTGCGTTTTCTGATCACCTGGGAAGCCATCGAGCATGCTGGGCCAGGGATTTATGACCAGGATTATCTGGACTATATTTATGCGGTGGTTAAAAAAGCCGGGGAATATGACCTGAATCTGTTCATCGATCCGCACCAGGATGTGTGGAGTCGTTTTACCGGCGGAGATGGCGCGCCTGGCTGGACCCTGGAAGCTGTAGGTTTCGACCTGACCCGGCTACATGCTACAGGCGCAGCATTCCTGCACCAGGAACACGGCGACCCTTTGCCGCGCATGGTCTGGCCTACCAATTACAACAAGCTCGCTGCTGCAACAATGTTTACCTTGTTTTTCGCCGGGGACGATTTTGCTCCCCAGCTCAAGGTTGAAGGCGCGCCCATCCAGGGTTACCTGCAAAGCCATTACATCAACGCTATCAAGCAGGTTGCACTCAAACTCAAGGATTTGCCCAATGTCGTTGGCTACGATACCCTGAATGAGCCATCCAATGGCTTTATCGGTGACCCAGATATCAGCCAGCGTCGTCAGGGATTCCCTGCTTTTATCGGCGAATCCCCCACCATCTTCCAGAGTATGCTGTTGGGGGCAGGTTATTCCCAGACTGTAGATGTGTTTGCAATTGGACTGATCGGGCTCAAAAAAACCGGCATAAAGCTGGTTAATCCACAGCGCGAGACTGCCTGGCTGCCGGATCGAGAAGATATCTGGAAGCAGCATGGTGTATGGGGCCTGGACTCGGGCTGTCAGCCAGCGATCCTCAAAGCTGATTATTTCAGCCGATTGAATGATCGAGTTGTGAACTTTGATGAACAGTATTTCAAGCCCTTTGCCAACCGCTATGCACGTGAGATTCGATCTATCTTGCCGGATGCGGTAATCTTTGTCGAAAGCGTCCCCTCGCAGGACGGGCTTACCTGGGGCTCGGAGGATGCTGCAAACATCGTGCATGCCCCGCACTGGTATGATGATGTAACTCTGGTCAGGAAGTCTTTTTCGAATTGGATGACGGTGGATACCCACTCCATTAAATTAATCCTGGGGCCTCAGCGTGTACGCCAGTGTTTTGTAAACCACATTGCCAGGATTCTCCGCCAGGCAGATGAAAAGATGAACTATGTCCCAACATTGATTGGTGAGGTGGGCATCCCGTTCGATATGCAAAACAAACGCGCCTTCCGCACGGGCGATTTTTCCATGCAAATCCAGGCCTTTGATGCGACCATGACCGCACTGGAGAAGAACTTTGCCAGCTTTACCTTGTGGAATTACACGGCAGATAACACCAACGCCCACGGAGACCAATGGAATGATGAAGACCTGTCGCTCTTCTCCCGCGATCAGATGACCGGTTCTGGTTCCGTCTATGATGGCGGTCGAGCGCTACAGGCAGCTTTGCGACCTTATCCAACAAAAGTGGCTGGCGAGCCAGTGAATTTGGCGTTTGATATGCGTAAAAAGACTTTCGAGTTCAGCTATCGCCACGCGGCTGAGATTGATGCTCCCACGGAAATATTTATCCCCACATATCAGTATCCAAATGGTTATGAGGTGAGGGTCTCGGATGGCACATATGAGCCAGACCACGCCCATCAGATGCTCCTCTATCAGCATACTTCTGAGATGGAGCTGCATACCATTCAGATTACCCCAAAGTGAGCGCTCTCTGGCACGGAGATCGATAACTTTCTTTGCATGACGCGGCTCTAAAATAGAAATAGTGAGATCAATGAGTGCAAAAACAATTTATCATCGCATGAGATCCCTGAATACCCGCATGGTGGCTAACTATCAACGCGGCCTTGGGCCCACGCAGGTGGTGCTCTTACTGACCACGGTGGGGCGAAGATCCGGGCAGCCGCGTGTGACGCCGCTGCAATTTGAAGAAGTGGCCGATGTAATCTATGTCGCCTCTGCGCGTGGGAAGGATGCGGACTGGTTCAAAAACATCCTTGCAAACCCGCATGTGCATGTGCAGATAGGCGACCGCAAATTCGATTCCAGGGCCGAGCCGGTTACTGATCCAGTGCGCATCGCGGAGTTTCTCGAATTACGCCTGCGCCGCCACCCCGTGATGGTGCGCATGATTATGCACCTGTTTGATGGCCTGCCTTTCCGTTTCACCCACGCAGATCTGGAAGCCATGTCTGCTGAGAAAGCAGTGGTGATCTTACACCGAGTGGATAGAGATTTTAATTAAGCGCACCTGGTTTCGGAATGAGAACAGCGCTTGTGCCTGGAGGAATTGAGCTCGGGGAGCTCAAGATTTGGCGAGTCAGGTTTCAAAGCATGGCTTACAATTGAGTTAATATTCGATGGACTTCCGGAGGGCCTATGCCTGCACAACGAACTACCCGTTTATTCCTTGTTCGCCACGGCGCCACCCAGCTCAGCGCTGAAGACCGCTTTGCCGGCTCAATTGACCCGGAGCTATCGGAGATGGGGATTTTTCAGGCTGAACGCCTGGCAGAACGCCTGGCTGACGATAGCATCACCACAGTCTACTGCAGTCCCATGGTCCGCACCATCCAGACGGCTACCATTCTGGCAAAACCGCACAATATCATCCCCATTCAGCGCGATGGGCTGCGCGAGATCAGCCACGGGCATTGGGAAGGGCAGCTCCGCAAGGATGTCGAGACGCAGTTTCCCGAAGAATATGCCGCCTGGGAGGAAGATCCATTCACCTTTGCCCCACAGGGCGGCGAAGCCGGGGTCAACGTAATTGCCAGAGCGCTACCAGTAATCCGGGAGATCGTGCTCAACCACCGGGGCGAAAATGTGCTGGTTGTTTCACACAAGGCCACATTGCGCCTGCTGATCAGCAGCTTGCTGGGCTTCGATGCGCGCGGCTACCGCGATCGCCTGGACCAATCCCCCGCCTGCCTGAATGTGCTTGACCTCAAGGACCCGGTGCGCGCTCGCCTGATGCTCTTCAACGATGTCTCGCATTATGCAGACCAACCCTCGCGTTCGGGCGGACGGCTGTCCAAGTGGTGGGATACGGGTAGTAAATAAAACGAGCTGCAAAATCGGCTTGATACGGGTTAAGTGGGCAAAATTGAATCGCGAACGGGGTTTCCAGAAAGTTTAGCTCGCCCACTGGATCAATGCTTCAGGCACCCAGAAGCCCCCATAACCGAAATAGACCACCACCAAAGCCAGTATAAGCAAAAATACGCCTGCAGCAATCAGAAGGCGATCTTTGGTCTGGTAGTGCAGCTCTTCCAGCCAGGTACGCGGCTTAATCCCAAAAGCGCGCAAATCCATGGCATCGATGATATCTTCACTGCCGATAATGGCATGAATGGTGACCGGGACGATGATCGGCGCCAGGCGCCGCACCTGTTGGATAATACCGCCGGTGATGCGTTCCACCTCGTAGCCGCGCGCCCGCTGGGCGTCCAGGGTAAGCTGAAAGTCGCGCCCAAAGGTGGGTATAAAGCGCATGGTCAGATCCATGGCATAGGCGATCTTGTCCGGCAGGCCCAGGCCGCGAAAGGTGATCCCGTAATGGGATGGATTGAGTGAATAGGGGATCAAGATGGTCATCACGGCGATGCTGAAGACGCGCACCATCTGGCTCAGGGCGAAAAACAGGCGCTCGATAGTGATATCCAGCGTCAGTCTCCAGCCAAATATCGTGAAGGGAGCGGCGAACTTACGCAAGGAGTGCTCGACGGTGTAGACTTCTTCGCCGCCCCGCCCGGTCAGAAAGGTGAACAGCGTAAAGATGATCACAAAACCGCCTATGAACAGGAATGCCCGGCGGATCTCGTGCCAGCGAATACCGGATGTAAGCAAAACGACCACGGCGATCACAAACAAGGGCAAGAGGAAGCGCACGTCCCAGAAAAACAGAGTTGTCGCCAGGAAGCAGCCATAGAATATAATCCAGGCCCGTGGATCGAACCACTGGATTAAGGATTTGCGTTTGCGATAGCGCCAGGTAACCAGCATTTAAGATCTCCACCGGGTCCACAGGATAATTCTCGCTGCAGACCCGGCAACAGGTTACTATGGATCAGCGGCCCGACTGGCGCTGGACAGCCGCGTAAGCTGCCACCAACAGGGGTACCAGGATCGCCGCGAATATCAGGTTCGGCCCGGCAGCGGGCAGGAATTCACCCACAATCGCCGCCGCCGGCGAAAAGCCGTTGATCCAGATATCCGAGATAGCGGCGAAACCGATGCCGAGGATATTCCCCAGCATGCTCCAGGTGACCGCTGCCGCGGCGTCGATATTGTCGCGGAACAAGAATCTCACCAGCAAGACCAGCACAAAGCCGATCACGAGGGAGAAAGCTGCCAGAGGCGAGATTGGTGCGTCCCCAAAGATATTATTATCCACATCGAAGAAGAGCATATTTGCCTGGCTGCGGTTCAGCAGGTAGATCAAGGCGCCGACCAATACCAGCGCTCCGCTGACGTAAAACACGGTATCCAGGGCTTTCTTGCGGTTGGGAAGCAACATAGCCAGACCAGCGATTAAGCCTACCAGGCCGTTCCCGATGCTCCACTGCGGGGAGAGGCCAAATCCGGTCAGTGCGTCGCCAAACATATTGCCCACTGCCCCGGAGAAGAAACCCACGACCGGCCCAAAGGCATAGCCAAAGAACATGGGAATGGCGATTGCCGGACGCAAGGATACCTGGCTGAGCGATGGCACAAAAAAGACCGTCCCATTGAAGACCCAGGATAGGACGGCGTACAAAGCGGCGCCAATCGCCATCCACACCACCTCACGCGTGCCCACTTCCCAGATCTTATTGGTACGGGTGGCATAGTAGATCCCAAAGGCGATCAGCAGGCCGATGAGGACGAAGACGAAGCGCAGGACCGGATTCTCGCCGGTTTGCAGCCGCTCAATACCCAGCACATTCCCGCCGATATAGACCAGAGCGATGAATACGGCCAGGATGGCGAGCATAGTCAGGAAAACGGATTGTAATTTCTTGTCCATTATGAGCCTCCTTCAGCGAAAAGACAGAATGATTGAAATAGACTAAATATGCGCCAGGGCTTCTGCGCGGAGAAAACGGCCAGAACGAGGGTATCGCTCCAGGTTTGCCTGGAGCAAGGATGAAGGCATCAGGCGGCACTGGCGTAACTGGTCCAGGTCGCTGAGCACTTCTTGCGGCGAGCCATCGGCGACCAGGCGTCCATCGGCAATCAGCAGCACGCGGTTGGCGTAAATGACCGCCAGATCGACCTCGTGGGTAATGAACAGGATCGCTTCAAAGCCGGGCATTTGCAAAATGGCATCCATAAAATTCATATAATTCTGGTAGTCCTGCCCGGCAGTTGGCTCATCCATGATCAATACCCGCGAGCGCATCGCCAGGATGGCGGCGATGCTGACCCGCTTTTGCTGCCCAAAGGACAGTGAGAGCGGGGGGTCTTGTTCTTTGTCCACCAGATTGACGGTGATCAGCGCTTCTTTCACCTCCTGTTCGATCTGCTCTTTGGGGTGCTTGAGGTTGGTCGGGCCAAAGGCCAGCTCCTCATGCACAGTGGGTGCGAATAGCATATGGCTGGGGCTCTGAAAGACATACCCCAGCGTTGAAGCGATCTGCGCTACGGTCGCCTCGCGCGTGTCGCGCCCATCCACAAATACTCGCCCAGTCCTGGGCTTGAGCAGCCCGATGGCGTGTTTGACAAACGTGGTTTTGCCAGCCCCGTTGGGGCCCAGCACCGCGATCACATCACCGCGCTGGATGTTCAGGTCGATGCCGTGCAGCACGGTTTGCTCTTTTTCGTAGCCGAAGCTCACCCCTTCAAAACGCACCAGTGGAATATCATGGGTAGCCGTACTTTGGGCGCTGGGCAGGATGTTGAGAGGTTCGGGGATAGGGTCAGCGGCGGCACGCTGCATCACCATGCTGGCTGGCAGCTTGATTTCGTGGTAATTGACCACCTTGGTCAGCCCCTGAAACTCGCCCAGGTAACGGATCTCGCCGTCTGCCATAAACATCACCCGCTCGGGATGGATGCGCAGCACGTCTTCCACACGATGCTCCACCATCAGGACCGCCATGCCCTGGTCGGCCAATCTGCGCACGGTATCCAAAGTATCCTGGGCGCTGGCCGGGTCCAGGCTGGCTAACGGCTCGTCCAGCAGCAAGATACTGGGTCGCATGGCCAGCACACCCGCCACAGCTACCTTTTGTTTTTCGCCGCCGGATAGATTGAAGGTCTCGCGATCCCTCAGGTGGGGGATATTCAATAGCGCCAGAGCTTCATTCACCCGCTGATGGATCTCGGGCCGTTCCAAACCCAGGTTCTCCAGCCCAAAGGCGACTTCGTTCAGCACTTTAGTGCCCAGGATCTGGCGCTCTGGATCCTGCAGGACGGTGCCTACCTGCTGTGAGATGCGCGCCAAGCTCCACTCACCAGGGTCGTCCCCGTGAATCAGGATTTTGCCAGTCAGCTCGCCTTTGTAGCTGCGCGGGATCAGGCCGTTGATGGCGCGGATCAGGGTGGTTTTGCCGCAGCCGCTGGCGCCGGCGATTAATAAGATCTCCCCGGGTTGGGCGGAAAAGGAAAGCTGCTGGATCGCCGCGCTTGTCCGGTCGCGGTAGCGGAATGAAAGGTCATCGACGATCAGCGGAAGTGTGCTCATGGGTTCAATTGGTTAACCCCGAGAGTGCGACGGAAGTTGCTGGTTAATTATACTGAATGTAGTTTTTTGTTTGTTCACTCTTAGCTTAGCGCGAGTGGGGCGCGTGTAGTGCGACCAGAAATGCATCTGCAATTTTTTGATAGCCCTGGTCGCGTAGATGTAAGCGGTCAATCCACAGATCATCCGGGTAGGTCAGGTAGTTCTCGATATCCACCATATCAACGCCCGGCATGCCGGCAATCAGCAAACGTACGGCCCGGTTGTAATCCGTAATCGCAGACTGTTTGGGCCAGGTGTTGGGGATGGCGCCGACAAAACTGCGCAGCCTGGGCTGGACGCTGTGGGCGGCTTCCAGGATCGCCTTGATCTTCTGCGGGTCTTGCTCTCCATTCAGATAATCGTTGGTCCCGGCCATCAGGAACAAGATATTGGGGCGGTAGCTCTGCACCCACTCAGCGATATGCGCCAGGATGCCGCCCTCCGGCCCACCGGCTGCCCACCAACCCGCCCGGCCTTCATGGCGGCCCATCACCGAGCCGCGCAGCTGCAGGCCAGGCAGGTATGCCGTGTAGCCTTCGATGTACGGGAAGCCAGCAGTCAGGCTGTCCCCCACAGCCAGGGCGGTTGGCGAATTGAGTAAGATCGGCAGAAAGACTTTGTTGCTCATGTTGAATACTCCATGCACAAGCTGGATTATTACTATTTTAGTATGATTTATCGATTCGGGTTAGACATTGGGCAGTTATGGTGAGAGCAAGAGTGCTTGGGTAAAAACACCTGCTGAGACATCTTCACCATGTGGGAAATTCAAGTTTCCCGGTCGATGTTTTTCTGTCCAAAAATTACCTGCTTTCATGAAAAATTATTACGTTTTTATCCTGAAACTACAGTTATAATTTCTGTACCAATTCCATAAGAATTAGATTCCACAGGAGGTTATGATGAGGGTTTCTAAGTTCGTGTCAATTCTTGCGCTTCTGTCGCTTGTGCTTGCTTTCGCGCCTGGTATCCAGGCGGTGCAGGCTGAGACGACAGAATTGTTTTTCTCCGAATATATTGAAGGAAGCAGTAATAACAAAGCTTTGGAGATCTACAACGGCACTGGCGCAGCGGTTGACCTGGCTGCAGGCGGCTATAGCATCCAGATGTTCTTTAATGGTAGTGCTTCAGCAGGTCTGACGCTCAACCTGACCGGTACAGTAGCCGATGGTGATGTATATGTCGTTGCCCAATCAGCTGCTAATGCTACGATACTAGCCCAGGCTGACCAGACCAATGGGGCCGGCTGGTTCAACGGCGACGATGCCGTGGTGCTGCGCAAAGGGACAACGGTCCTGGATGTGCTCGGTCAGATCGGCTTCGACCCTGGCACTGAATGGGGTTCTGGCCTGGTCAGCACTGCGGATAATACCCTGCGCCGCCTTGACACGATCTGTGCAGGCGATACAGATGGATCAAATCCGTTCGACCCTTCTGTAGAATGGTATGGTTTTGCCCAGGACACAACTGATGGCTTGGGTATCCACACAGCCAACTGTGGTGTAGCGCCAGATGTTCAACCTAAGATCAATGAGTTCTCCGCAAGCACAGCGGGTACAGATGTGGAGTATGTCGAGATCTTTGGAATACCTGAGACCGATTATTCAGCTTACACCATGCTTGAGATTGAAGGAGATACGACTGGAGCAGGTGTGGTCGATGAAGTTGTCGCAATCGGGATGACCGACACCAATGGATTATGGCTGGGTAACTTACCTGCCAATGCGCTCGAAAACGGCACCATCACACTGCTGTTGGTCCAAAATTTTACTGGCACGCTGAATACCGATCTGGACACAAATAACGATGGGGTCTTTGATGAGACGCCCTGGGACGCGATCGTCGACGCGGTAGCAGTGAGCGATGGCGGCGCAGGCGATATCACCTATGGCGTCCCGACCTTGGGAGTGAGTTATGATGGTCTGGCGTTTGCACCTGGCGGCGCTTCACGCATCCCGGATGGCTTTGACACCGATGCTGCCACTGACTGGGTGCGCAACGACTTTGACCTGGCCGGGATTCCCGGGTTCCCAGGATCAATCATTCTTGGCGAGGCCTACAACACCCCCGGAACAACCAATATCGCTTATGTGCCGCCACCTGAAATGTGCGGTGATCCCTATACACCCATTTATGAAGTCCAGGGCAGTGGCCTCGCCAGCTTATTTGAAGGGACTGAGGTCGCTGTGGAAGGCATTGTGGTGGGTGATTTCCAGAACAATGGATTGCCTGATAACGGTGATCTAAACGGTTTTCATATCCAGGATCCCACAGGGGACGGTGATGCTGCCACCTCGGATGGCGTATTTATTTACGCTCCGGGCGGGATGGACGTTGGGACCGGCAATGCAGTGCGGGTACGCGGCAGTGTGTCAGAATACAATGGCATGACCGAGATTACCGCCAGCCAGATCTGGGTGTGTTCAACGGGAAATTCGGTTGCACCTACTACGCTATCTCTGCCGGTGCTCAACGCGGATAATTTTGAAGCCTATGAAGGCATGCTGGTGACGTTCCCACAGGATCTGGTCATCTCTGAGTACTTCAACTTTGACCGCTATGGCGAGATTGTGCTGACCTCATCGCGCCACATGACCCCAACAGCTATATCTGATCCTGGATCTCCCGAATATTTTGCTGCTGCAGCGAATTTCTTGTTGGACAAAATCACTCTGGATGATGGTCGTACAAATCAGAATCCAGACCCTGCCATCCACCCCAATGGGGCCGTCTTTGACATGACCAATCTATTCCGCGGTGGCGACCTGGTCGCCAATGTGACAGGCGTTCTGGATTACTCCTTTGGTTTGTATCGCATCCAGCCCACCCAGGGTGCGGATTACACGTCTGTTAACCCGCGTACAGATTGGCCGGAAGAGGTTGGCGGCAATATCAAGGTTGCCAGCTTCAATGTGCTCAACTACTTTACCACCATTGATACTGGCGCCTTCATCTGCGGTCCACTCCAGGATCAGGAATGCCGCGGGGCGGATACAGGCGTAGAGCTTGCCCGCCAGCGCGCAAAGATCGTTGCCGCGCTGAGCGCGATCGATGCCGATGTGGTCGGGCTGATCGAGATCGAAAATAATCCTGGCGATGTACCGACTGCTGACCTGGTGAGCGGCCTCAATGAAGTCATGGGCGCTGGCACTTACGATTATATTGCCACTGGCGCCATCGGCACGGATGCCATCCGCCAGGCGTTCATCTACAAGCCGGCCTCAGTGACTCCGCTGGGAGTGTATGCCATCCTGGATGCTTCGGTTGACCCGCGCTTCCTGGATGACTACAACCGTCCCGCCCTGGCGCAAACTTTCTTTGATAATGCCACGGGGGGCGTGGTTACCGTGGCGGTCAACCACCTGAAGTCCAAAGGCTCGGATTGTAATGCTATCGGTGATCCTGATTTGTTCGACGGTGCAGGCAACTGCAATTTGACCCGCCTGTATGCAGCTCAGGCTCTGGTGAATTGGCTGGCTTCCGACCCGACATACAGCGGCGATCCCGACTACCTGATCATCGGCGACCTGAATTCTTATGACTGGGAAGACCCGATCGATGCCATCCTGGCGGCTGGTTACACCGACTTGATCAAATTTTTCCAGGGTGAGTATGCTTACTCTTACGTCTTTGATGGTCAAATTGGTTACCTGGACCACGCACTTGCTAACGCCAATCTGTTTAACCAGGTGACTGGCACGACAGTCTGGCACATCAACGCCGACGAGCCCGACCTGATCGACTATGATATGAGCTTCAAAGCAGATGCTCAGGATGCGCTTTATGCCCCGGATGCATACCGCTCGTCTGACCATGACCCGGTGATCGTTGGGCTGTACTTGACCCCAACAGAAATTTCTATCACAGGTGGTGGGTGGATTGACTCGTTGAGTGGCGCTTATGTGCGCGATGCTGCCTTGACCGGTAAAGCAAATTTTGGCTTTGTAGCCCAATATCTCACGAGTTCTACAGTGCCTGAAGGGACTGTGGAGTTTCAATTCTCCCCTGGTGACCTGAACTTCCATTCTACGTATTTTGAATGGCTGGTCGTTACCGGAGGTAATACTGCCCTATTAAAGGGTGCCGGTACGGTTAATGGCATGGGCAATTACTATTTCTTGCTCAAGGCGGTTGATAGCAAGCCGGACACCTTCTGGATTAAGATCTGGGATGAATCTGGATTATTCTACGACAATGGCTTCGACCAGGAGATCGCCGGAAGTATCGTAATCCATGCGAAGTAGCATGCTGTAATCTGTCTGGTCTGCGGGGTGGGCAAACGATCGCTCACCCCGTTCCTTTTTAATAATCGGTCGCATCCAGAATTCAATGGATAAGAACACCAGCAAAAATTCTGACAAAATTGGCAGCCAGTTTTCGGCGAAAAAAAGTTGACGAAACACGAAACTTCGCTATAGTTAAAGAACACGGCTTTTTCAGGAGGGTTTCGCTTGGCGTCGAGATGCAAGGCTGCGAAGATCGGGCTGGGCTGTTCCGTGATCGGGCTGCTGTGCCTGGTACTGCTCCAGTCTCCTCAAATGAGCTCAGCCCAGAGCCTGTCTCTGCGAGTGTGCGAGCTGCAGGGCGCTGGCAGCAGCTCGCCGTACAGCGGCGCGCAGGTGCAGACCGAGGGGGTGGTGCACCTGGATCTGGATGAAACCTCCCGGAAAGGATTCTTTCTTCAAAATGAAAACTGCGACCAGGACCCGCTGACCTCGGATGGGATCTTTGTCTATCTGGGCGAGCAGGGGAATTGGGTAGCATCCGGCGACCGCGTGCAGGTGGATGGGCGGGTGCAGGAATATTACGGCCTGACCGAGATCGCCAGCAGCCCCGCGGATGTTTCCGTGCTGAGCCATAACAATCCGCTGCCCGAAGCGGTCCAATTTGATCCTCCCGCAGAACGCGCTGCGGGAAGCGCTTACCTGGAGACCCTGGAGGGCATGCGCCTGGGGCTGGACAAGGCCCACGTGGTAGGCCCGACGGATACGAATGACCGCACCTGGGTGGTGGGCGCAGATACGGATGTTGAACGCCTGTTTCTGGATGAGGTGGACGGCCTGGGCCTGTGCGTGGATGACGGCGGGAATGCTGAGATCAGCCCGGAAGCCCGCGTCGGGGAGACGATCCAGGGTTTGAGCGGGGCGCTGGATTTTAATTATGGCCTGTTCTGCTTGCAGCTCGATACCGCCCCGCTGCTTACTCCGCTGCCCGAATCACCCATCCAGCCGCCCACAGGTGGGCTGCGGATCGCCACCTTCAATTTGCACAATCTATTTGACACCCAGGACGATCCCCTGACGGAAGATACCGTGCTTTCTGCCTTTGAGTATGAACGGCGGCTGAACAAGCGCGCTCTGGCAATCGTCGACGCGCTGGGAGCGCCGGCTGTGCTCGCCGTGCAGGAGGTTGAGAACGATACGGTCCTGGGCGACCTGGCGGCGCGCCCTGAGCTGGCAGGGGTGTATGAGTTTGTCTGGTTTGACAGCCCGGACCGGCGCGGGATCGATAACGCCGTGCTGTATCGCCCAGAGCAGGTCAGCCCATTGAGCGCTGAGGCTCGCCAGGAGTGTACAATCCTGGTCGATGGCCTGGGGCCGGACGGGAACGGCGATCCGCTCGCGCCAGAGAACTCCCTGACCTGCGATACAGATGGCGACGGTGTGCTGGATGGAAACCGTCTGTTTTCGCGCTCGCCGCTGATTGTGCGCTTGCAAATCCTGGGAAGCCAAGAGCCAGGTGAAGTGTGGGTAATCGCCAATCACTGGAAATCGAAAAGCGAGGACACCAGCACAATCGCTTACACTTTGCCGCGCCGCATCGTGCAGGCGCGTTTTGTGGCAGAACTGGTCGCTGAGATCCAGGCGCTGGATGCAGATGCCAGTATCCTGATCCTGGGTGACCTGAACGATACACAGGCGTCGGCTCCCCTGGCAGAGCTAAGCGCGGCCGGGATGGTTAATCTCTGGGAGCGCTTACCGCCTTCTGAGCGCTACAGCTATATTTACCAGGGCTATTCGCAAGCCATCGACCACATCCTGGTTAGTGGCCCGTGGCTGACCCGCCCCGGGGATGGTCTGCTGTGGGCAGCGCGCATCAATGCTGATTACCCGGCGCGCTACACCACTCTGAGCAATACCCTGTTGGGCAGCTCCGATCATGACCCGCTGCTGGCGCGCTTCAGCTTTTTCACTAACCAGGCGTTTATGCCGCTGATCCGGACTTCTGTACCTGATGCAGCGCTTCGGGAAAGCTCGCCATGAAAACCTGGAGGCGTTTTTGGTTTGGCTGGATGGCGGCTCTCTTGATTCTGTTGAGCATCAGCACGGCTTCGGGAGAGTTTAATGGGACTGTATATTTTCCCTGGGTACCCCGGCACTACCCCCCGCCGACGCCTACCCTGCGACCTACTCGCCTGCTGATCACAGAATTCATGCTGGATCCGGCTGGCGTAGAGCCCGACCACGAATGGGTGGAAGTGTACAATCCGGGCACTTTAACGCTGGATTTGAGCGGCTATAAGCTGGGGGATGAAGAAACGCCCGGCGAGGCGGAAGGCATGTATCGCTTCCCGAATGGCCTGTCCCTGGGTGCGGAGCAAGCCCTGGTGATTGCCAATAAGGCAGTCGCTTTTTATGCGCGTTTTGGGGTCAATCCGGACTTTGAGCTGCGTGAGAGCGATGGGCAGGTGCCCAATCTTGAAAAGTACCTGTCCTGGGGTTTGCGCGATATGGAGCTGGTCAATACCGGGGATGAAGTGCTGCTTTTGGACGCAGCCGACCAGATCATGGATAAAGTTTCCTGGGGCAGCAGCACGTTTGGCTTTAATCCCGCACTGGCGCGGCCTCCCGAAGACGCTACCTGGGCGCGACGCCTGGCCTACGTGGATACGGATACCGCCGATGATTGGGTGATCCAATCCCTGCCCGATCCGTGGAACGCCGACCTGAGCACACCTACACCCCTGCCCACTTCTACGCCGTACCCGACCCGGACGCCTACCCTGACGCTGACCCCCACGCGCACGCCCACACCATCGGGAGTCTTCAAGCTGTTGATCAGCGAGGTACTGCCCTACCCGGCGGGGGTGAGCGAGCCAGAGGGTGAATGGATCGAGTTGTATAACGCCGGGGAATGGACCGTTTGCCTGGAAGGTTTACGCCTGGGGGATGAGGAGACCTCGGGCGGGGGTGAGGGGATGTACAGCTTCCCAGAGGGGGAGTGTATCGTTCCTGGCAGAACCAGCCTGATTGCTGTTCAGGCAGACCTGTTTCAAAGCCTGTATGGCCTGATGCCGCAGTACGAGATCACCAACACCAGCCTGCTGGTGCCGGATCTGGTCAAAGATACCACCTGGGCGGCTGGCAATCTGAGCCTGAGCAATTCAGGAGATGAAGTGCTGCTGATCGGATTGGATGGGGTCTTGCTCGACAGCCTGTCCTGGGGCAGCTCGGATTGGGCGTTTGTGCCCGATGTGCCAGCGCCTGGGCAGGGAGTCTCCCTGGAGCGCTACCCTGCGGACCAGGATCATGATCAGGCCGCCGACTGGCGTTTGCAGGTACAGCCTGCACCGGGCGGTGTGGCTGCGACGCCGATACCCACCGCCACGCTAGAGCCTGTCACGCCATCGCCCACGCCGCTGCCCACCGGGGACGGCAGCGCTCTGGTGCTCAACGAGCTCCATGCGGACCCGGATGCAGCCCTGGGCGATGCAAATGGGGATGGGCAGGTGGACCTGGTTGAAGATGAGTTCATCGAGATCGTCAACTCTGGACTGGGACCCGTGGATCTGAGTGGCTGGCGGCTCGAGGTGGGCTTCAGTCTCCTGGTGCACCGCTTTCCCGAGAATACCTGGCTGGCGCCAGGCTCGGCCATTGTGGTCTTTGGCGGCGGTGAGCTGCTTGGGGAATTTGGCGGCAGCCTGGTTCAGACGGCTTCGACGGGCGGCCTGGAATTGATGAACACCGGCGATATTCTCACCCTCAAGCGCCCTGATGGCCAGGTGTTGTTTGCCTTTACTTACGGGTTGGAAGCCGGTGATAACCAGTCCATCACCCGCTCCCCGGATATCACAGGCAGCGAGCCGCTGGTGGAGCACAGCCAGGCGGAAGGCTCGGCAGGGACATTATTTTCCCCTGGCACGCGCCTGGATGGTACGCTCTTCGCATCCTCCGACGAGTAAAACCCGCGCCAAACGAAAAGGCTGTCCAGTTGCATTTGGACAGCCTTTAAAGGTCGTGCGTATTGGATGGATCAGGAAGGCAGACCACCGACCTGGCGGATCACCATCACTACTTTACCCTGGATCTCCACCACGCTGGGATCTTCGATGTAGATTGCATTCATGGTCGGGTTAGCCGGCTGCAGGCGCACGCGCCCGTTCTCCAGGTAGAAATACTTCAGTGTGGTTTCGTCGCGGTCGTTTAACCAGACAGCTACCATCTCCCCATTGCGCACTTCTTTGGTAGGTTTCATGATTACGATATCGCCATCATTGACCATAGCATCAATCATGGAATCCCCGCTGACTTCCAGAGCGAACAGATCGGTAGAGCCTTTGTCGCGCCCGGGCAGCAGGCTGCGCGCCACTTCCACCATGCTCTCGGCATCGTAGTAACCAAAATCGGACTGCGGGACAGGCACCGGCGCCGAGGCCACGATTCGCCCGCTGATCGGGATGCGCAGCAGCTCGTCCACTGCCTGACGCAGGTTGCGGGCAGTTTGTTTCAGCCCACTCGAAACCGTCCCCAGGGCAGAGCTGCCAGCGTTGATGGCTTCCTCGTAGGGCATTAACAGGCGAATACCGCGCGACACATGCTGGTCGCGTTCGATGTAACCCATCTCCTGCAGTTGTTCCAGGTAGTAATTTACTACCGAGGTCGAAGAGATATCCGTGGCATCACAGATTTCTCGAATGGAAGGGGGGTAACCAGGATCAACCTGGAAACGGTCGAGCACTTCCAGGATTTTCTTTTGCCTATCACTGAGGCCTTTTTTGCGTTTGCGGGCCATCATCATTGTACACTCTCCTGTTCAGGTAGAACAACCGTTCCGTTATCGCTATGATAACACGAACATGCGTTCTGTGTCAAGGCTTTTAAATAAACTTAAAATAATTTAGTTCAGGCACCCCCTATAAATCTTATGCCGCGTTACCCCGGTGACGCGTAAAGCAATCCTATCCTAGCTTGGGCGAATGTGGTTTAATCCATGAGGCGGGTAAAGGCTGGCTGCCTGTACCTGCACCTAAATAAACAAAGGAGTTGGATTGTGAATTTTGAAAAAATCTGCGTGCTCGGGCTGGGCTACATCGGCCTGCCGACAGCCAGCACATTCGCCACGCAAGGATTAAGAGTCATTGGAGTGGATGTTAACCAAAAGGTTGTGGAAACTCTGCGCACGGGCGGGCTGCACATTCATGAGCCCGGCCTGCGCACCCTGGTGCAGGCTGCGCTGGGATCAGGTAATCTGACCATCAACCAGCAGCCCGAATCAGCCGACGCCTTTATTATCGCTGTGCCAACCCCTTTTTACGATGATAAAAAAGCGGATATGCGTCATGTTGTCGCAGCCGCCGAATCGATTGTGCCCTTCCTGCGCCCTGGCAACCTGGTGGTACTTGAATCGACCTCGCCGCCGCGTACTACTATTGACCTGTTGGCGCCCATCCTGGAGCGCAGCGGCTTAAAGGCCAGCGACGGGCAGTCTGATCAGAGCTTTTTGCTGGCTTACTCACCTGAAAGAGTGCTTCCCGGGCAGATCCTGCGCGAATTAATCGAAAATGCGCGTGTGATCGGTGGAATTGACCGCGCTTCTGCTGATGCCGGGCGCGACCTGTACGCTCTGTTTGTGCGCGGTGAGATCATCCTCACCAATGCCACCACCGCTGAGATGGTCAAATTGATGGAAAATACATACCGTGATGTCAATATTGCCATCGCCAACGAGTTTTCTCTTCTGGCGGCTCGCTTTGGCATTGATGTGTGGGAAGCCATCACGATCGCCAACCGCCACCCGCGCGTGAAAATCTTAAAACCTGGCCCGGGGGTAGGCGGGCACTGCATCGGCGTTGATCCCTGGTTCCTGGTTGAAGCTGCCCCGGACCTGACCCCCTTGATTCGCACGGCGCGCCAGGTGAACGATCGCCAACCCCAGGTGGTGGTGGATATGATATGCCGGCAGCTTGGCAACCTGAATGGGCGCAGGATCGCCGTTCTCGGTCTCGCCTATAAGCCGGACGTGGATGATCTGCGTGAGAGTCCAGCGGTAGAAATTGCACAGGCACTGGTCCATGCCGGTGCGCAGGTACGGGCATATGAGCCCTACAAACTGGATGCCCAGATCCCCGGAGTACCCAGCGTGCGCACACTGGATGAAGCCCTGGCAGGCGCCGAGTTGGTGGCACTGCTGGTGGCGCACACACCTTTGCGCGAGCTCCAACCGGATGAGCTGCTCAAACGCACTCCCGCCCGGCTTCTCGTGGATGCGGTGAATGGCTGGGCAAACAATGACTGGGAAGCTGCCGGGTTCAACCTGGCGCGTTTGGGCGTAGGGGGAGGTGCTCAATGAAAGCCATGCGCGTGCTCTCTATTTTTGGTACTCGCCCCGAAGCGATCAAGATGGCGCCTGTCGTGCGTGCTTTGGAGCAAACACCAGGGATTGAATCTTTGGTGTGCGTGACCGCCCAGCACCGCGAGATGCTGGATCAGGTGCTCAACCTGTTTCACATCGTCCCGGATTATGATCTCGACCTGATGCGCCCGGACCAGAGTCTGGCGGAAATGACCGCGGCTGTCTTTCGTGGCCTGGACCCGATTCTGGCTGAAACCCAACCGCATTGGGTGCTGGTACAGGGCGATACCACCACCGTCATGGCAGCCGCGCTGACTGCCTATTACCGGCGTATACGCGTGGGGCATGTGGAAGCTGGCTTGCGCACCGGTGATAAATGGCAGCCTTTCCCGGAGGAAATCAACCGCCGGGTGGCTGGTGTGACCGCGGATTTGCATTTTGCGCCTACGGAGAATTCCCGCCAGAATTTGCTGCGCGAAGGTGTGCCGGACGAAAATATCAGTGTGACGGGCAATCCGGTCATCGATGCCTTACAGGCCGTTGCGCGCCTGCCTGTGACCATTGGATTTCTGGATTATCTGGCAAGTCTGGGCATCCCGGAGCCATTCTGCCAACCTGCCAGCCCTGCCAGGGAGCGATCTGGCCCGCGCCTTGTATTGGTGACAGCCCATCGCAGGGAGAATTTTGGCGCGCCGCTCGAGAATATCTGCGCCGCCCTGCGCAGCCTGGCAGAGACTTATGGCCCGGAACTGCACCTGATTTACCCCGTGCATCTCAATCCGAATATCCAGGAACCGGTGCAGCGCCTGCTAGGAGAAGTGCCCAATATCACTTTGCTGCCGCCGTTAGATTACCTGCCCATGGTGCACCTGATTAAACAGTCCACTTTGTTGCTAACTGATTCAGGAGGCTTGCAGGAGGAAGCGCCCGGTCTGGGTGTGCCAGTCCTGGTGCTGCGCGAAGTCACCGAGCGCCCGGAGGGGATCGAGGCGGGGACCGTACGCCTGGTGGGTACGGAGACCGATGTGATCGTCCAGGCAGCACAGCGGTTGCTGGATGATGCAGAAGCGCACCGTGCCATGGCTCAGGCGGTGAATCCATACGGAGATGGGCGCGCAGCCTCGCGTATTATCTGGTCGCTGCTGGATCATTCCAAGGATATCTAGACACCTCATGGATGTTTACACCTGGCTGGTCTATGCCCGCCGCAAACCCCTGATCGGGCGATTGGCATACTATACTCTCAAGCTGATGGGTGTGGAAATTCCGCGTGGCGTGCCGGTCGGGAAGGGTTTTACCCTGGAACATGGTGGTTTTGGGGTGGTGATCCATTCGCGCGCCGTTATTGGGGCGCGGGTAAAGATATACCCGGGTGTCACTGTCGGCCGGGCAGACATCTACCTGCCCATGGGACAATCGGCTTTTGAGGGCGTTATGATCGAAGACGATGTGATCCTTTCGCCGGGGGCGCGCGTGCTGGGCAAGCAAGGTGTATTGCATGTTGGCGCCGGTACGGTTGTAGGCGCCAATGCGGTGCTGTTGGAATCTACCGGTGAATGGGAGATCTGGGCTGGTCTACCCGCTTGCTGCGTGGGCCAACGCCCGCGTCCTGCGGTCTCACCTGACGGGGGCAGCCACGTGTGAGCAGCCAGCCAGTGCGCATTTGCCTTACACCACGCTTGCAGGGTGTGGGCGGCATGGTCTCATTTCAGGCGCGTTTTGCAGCAGCTCTGGCTGAACGCGGCATTGAGGTCTCCTTCGATGCGGCAGATCAGCCCTGCGCTGCTGTTCTGGTCATTGGCGGGACACGCCACCTGGCTAGCCTTGTCTCGGCGCGCCGGCGCGGGGTGCGCATCGTCCAGCGTCTGGATGGAATGAACTGGATACATCGCCAGCAGCGTACTGGACTGCGCCATTTTCTACGCGCAGAATACGGTAACTGGCTGTTGAATTTGATCCGCACGCGCCTGGCCCGGCATATCGTCTACCAGAGCAGCTTCTCTCAAACCTGGTGGCAGCAGATTTACGGCTCAGTCCCTGCTACAACCAGTGTGGTTTACAATGGTGTAGACCTGGCTGCTTATACAGCGGATGGCCCAGGCGTACGCCCGCAGGATCGCTGGCGCATCTTGATGGTCGAAGGCAGCCTGATGGGCGGCTATGAACACGGCCTGGAAAGCGGCATGCAGCTGGCGGCAGGCCTGGCGAGCTCGGAGGCTGCCGCTTCGGGCAGGCCGGTAGAGTTAATGATCGCTGGCAGGGTTTCACCTACGGTAAAGGCAGCCGCGCAGGCGCGTGTGACGGAGATTGCCGGGGGACGTCCGGTTTCCGTCCATTGGGCCGGGCTGGTGGCGCGCGAGCGCATTCCAGAATTGGATCGATCAGCCCACCTGTTGTTCTCCAGCGATATCAATGCGGCCTGCCCCAATTCGGTGATCGAAGCCCTGGCGTGCGGCTGCCCGGTGGTGGCCTATGCCACAGGCGCTTTGCCCGAGCTGGTCACCGCGGATAGTGGTCGCCTGGCTGCCTACGGCGGAGACCCCTGGAAATTAGAACCACCGAATTTTGGTGGATTGGTACAGGCGGCAAAACCGGTCCTGGACCAGCAAGAATATTTCCGGTCTGCGGCACGCAAGCGTGCTGTTGAAATGTTCGCTCTGGATACGATGGTGGAAGGTTACCTGGCTGCACTGCTGGGTTAATGGGTCAGTTTGAATTAGCATTATGGGAATGAGTCAATTCGTCTTGAAAGTTGCGGCTGAGGCTGCCCGGATCCTGCCCGAGAGCTGGATCCAGGCGATTTACCGCAACCCGCGCCTGGCGCGCCTGATCCGCAGCCGGTTGAACCGCGCTGCCCCACAGGGTCTGGTACAGGTGCAGGTCGCAGCGGGCGGACTGGAAGGCGTCACCCTCGAGCTGGATTTACAAACTGAGAAAGATTATTGGCTGGGTATCTACGAACCAGATTTGCAACGAGTGATCAAGGATTTGGTTAAGCCGGGTTGGGTGGTCTATGATGTAGGCGCCAATATCGGTTATATCAGCCTGCTCCTGGCGCAAGCAGTGCAGGATTCTGGACATATCTATGCCTTTGAAGCTTTGCCGGATAATTTCACTCGCCTGCAGACAAACATCCGCTTGAATTCATTGGAAGATCGGATCACAGCGCTTCATGCAGCCGTGATCGATGCCAGCAAGCCGGTCACTTTTATGGTGGGACCTTCCAATGGGATGGGTAAAGTGGTTGGATCGGCTGGTCGCCAGGAAGTGGTGTACGAGCAAACGTTGACAGTGCCTGGCATTTCACTGGATGAAACTGTATACCAGACTGGCCACCCGGCTCCTCAGGCGGTAAAGATGGACATTGAGGGCGGCGAGGTGCTGGCGCTGCCGGGTATGCGCCGCGTGCTTCAGGAGGCCCACCCGTTGATGCTCCTGGAACTGCACGGGCCAGAATCTGCTCAAGTGGCCGCCCAGATCTTACGCGAAACAGGTTATCGCCTGTATAGCATGGGTCCCGGTTATCCCGAGGTAGCACCCGGAGAAGCGTTGGACTGGAAAGCGTATCTCATCGCCCGATGAATCACACGCTGCTCACATTTTCAGGGCGTATGGCCATCCAGCAGCGTGTTCTGCCGCTGTACCGCGCCCCATTTATGGATACCCTGGCAGCCGGCTGTACAGGTGGATTGAGCGTTTTTGCCGGCGATCCGCTGCCTGATGAAGGTATCACTGTAGCCGGCGAGCTGCAGGTTGCACAGCGCGTACAGGCTCGCAATCGTCATTTTTCCAATCCGGGTTCAGTGCTTTACCAATGCTACCAGGATGGTATGCTTGAATGGCTGGAAAGCTGGCAGCCGGATATCCTGGTTGTTGAATCCAATCCGCGCTATCCCAATACGCGCCTGGGGATCGATTGGATGCACGCGCGCAGCCGCCCTGTACTGGGTTGGGGCCTGGGCGCGCCGCCTTTAAGCGGGCCTCTGGCAGCCTGGCGGCGGGTGCTCCGCCAGCGCTTGCTGCGCAGCCTGGATGGCGTGATCGCTTACAGCCAGCGCGGCGCTCAAGAATACCAGCAGGCAGGGCTGCGTGCGGAACGGATCTTCGTTGCCCCTAATGCGGCTGCGCACCGTCCTACCCATCCACCGCCGGACCGGCCGCCGGAATACAGCCCACACCCGGTTGTGCTTTATGTGGGCCGGCTGCAGACTCGCAAGCGCCTGGATTTGTTGATGCAGGCCTGCGCCAGGCTGCCGGAGCCCTTGCAGCCGCATCTGATGATCGTCGGGGACGGGCCAGCGCGTCCGGCATTAGAAGAACTGGCAGGCCGGATTTACCCTGCTACCGAATTCACGGGCGCTCGCTTTGGTGCGGCGCTGGAGGCCTGTTTCCAGCAGGCCGATGTATTTATCCTGCCGGGTACGGGCGGGTTAGCAGTGCAGCAAGCCATGGCCTGGGGGCTGTCGGTAATTGTGGCAGAAGGGGATGGCACCCAGGACGATCTGGTACGCCCCGAGAATGGCTGGCGTGTAAATCCGGGCGACCTGGATGATCTATACAGGGTGCTGCAAACTGCGTTGAGCGATCCGGCGGCGCTGCGCCGCATGGGGCTGGCCTCCTATCGTATCGTTGATCAGGAGGTGAATCTGGAAGCCATGGCTCAGGTTTTTATTGGCGCAGCTCGCCAGCTAACCAACCAGACCCAGGATGAAGCGCCTGCACAGAGTGGTAAGGCATGATGGCTGATCGCCTGCGTTTGCTGTTTGTCGCCGATGGGCGCTCGCCCATTGCGTTGAATTGGATTGCCGGGCTGGTCTCCGCCGGGCATGAAGTGCACCTGGTTTCCACCTTTCCCTGCCAGCCTGAGCTTGCTTTGGCTTCGCTTTCTGTTTTACCGCTAGCGTTCAGCGCGGCTGCCAGTGCAGCCAGCCGGGGGGAGGCTGCCTCCGGCCTGCGCTGGCTCATCCCGGTAGGGCTGCGTACCGCCCTGCGCCAGTGGCTGGTGCCACGCTCGCTTCCCAGGGCAGCCATGCTCTTGCAGGCTGCCATCCAGGAACTTAAGCCCGATGTGATCCACGCCATGCGCATTCCCTTTGAAGGGATGTTGGCGGCACGCGCAGTCGAACAACTACCAAACGCGCCGCCCTTGCTGGTTTCCATTTGGGGCAACGATTTCACATTACACGCCCCTGCAACCCGCAAAATGGGTGAATTGACCCGCCTGACAATTCATCGAGCCAGTGCTCTACATGCCGATTGCCAGCGTGATGTGCGCCTGGCCCAGGCATGGGGATTTCCTGCCGGGCACCCAACCATGGTTTTGCCGGGCGGCGGCGGGGTACAGCCAGAAATTTTTTATCCCCCGCATGAGCCACACCCAACCGCAGGCGCTCCCATGACAGTCATCCAGCCGCGCGGCTTTCGGGCCTACGTGCAGAACGAGGTTTTCTTTCAGGCTCTGCCGCTTATCTTGGAACGTGCACCCCAGACGCGCTTTCTATTCCCCACCATGGTTGATGAAGCCCAGGCGCAGGCCTGGGTACGCCAGTCAGGTGTATCGAATGCAGTAGAGCTGCTGCCCTATCAGAAGCGCCCTCAAATGGCAGAGCTTTTTCGAAGGTCTCAGGTTGTTGTCTCCCCGACCACCCACGACGGCACACCCAATACACTCCTGGAAGCGCTGGCGTGCGGCTGCTTTCCGGTTGCTGGCGATCTGGAATCCCTGCGGGAGTGGATTGATCCCAATGTAAACGGCCTGCTGTGCGATCCAAACGATCCACAGGCTCTGGCCGAGGCGGTGCTGAAAGCCCTGACTGAGCCTGAGCTGCGCCGGCGGGCCCGGCAAATCAACTTGCAGCACATTGCCGAACGCGCCAGCTACCCGGTGGTGATGCTGCAGGCGCAGTCTTTTTATCACCAGCTCGCTGGAAAATAAAAAGAGTGGAGGTCCAACAGCCTCCACTCTCGTTATCTCAATGTCAGTTATTTCAGTCAATAAAGGCGCGCAGCTCGCGCTGGATACCGCTGGCGCGCAATCTGCGCAGCGCCTGGGCTTCAATCTGGCGCACACGCTCGCGGGTCACACCCATTTTATGCCCTACTTCATTCAAGGTCAGTGTCTTGCCATCCAGCAGCCCGTAACGCAATTGCAAGATACGCGCTTCGCGTGGCGGCAGCTGGTCTAACAAAGAGCCCAGGTACTCACGCAATAAATTGTTGGTGGCGGTGTCATCCGGCGGGGGGGTGTCGCTATCTTCGATAAAATCCCCCAACATATTATCTTCTTCATCGCCAATCGGCATTTGCAAGGAGAGCGGGCGTTGGGCGAGCTTGATCATTTGCTCCACCTTAATCAGGGGGAGCTCCATGGCTTCGGCTAATTCATCCGTGGTAGGATCACGACCAAATTTTTGTTTAAGCTGGTGCTGGGTGCGCAGCATGCGACTGATGCGGTCCCCCATGTGTACCGGGACTCGGATGGTGCGGCTCTGGTCGGCGATGGCGCGTGTAACCGCCTGGCGAATCCACCAGGTGGCATAGGTGCTGAACTTAAAGCCGCGGTGATAGTCGAATTTTTTGGTGGCTCGCATCAGGCCGATATTGCCTTCCTGGATCAAATCCAGAAAAGGCACACCGCGCCCCATGTACTTCTTGGCCACACTGACTACCAGCCGAGAATTGGCAATGATCAGATGCTCGCGTGCCAGCCAGCCGTCTTCAACCAGCCTGCGTAGTTCATGCTGGCGGCGAGCTGTGATATTACCTTTCACCATTTCTTCGCGTGCCATCTTGCCGCGCTCAATACGCTGCGCCAGCTCCAATTCTTCCTGCACGTTGAGCAGAGGCACACGCGTGGCTTCTTTCAGGTATAGCCCGATCGCATCGCTGGCATCAATGTTTGCCAGGAAGTCATCGTCGTTGCCAAAGATAATTGGCTCAACTTCAGTGTCGCTGTTTGGATTGGGGGAATTCTCCGGGTCGATCTCATCGAAATAATCGATGCCAGCTTCGATGAAAGCGTGGAACGCCTCTTCCAGGAGTTCTTCGTCTTGTTCAGCTTCAGGGATACTTTGGAGCAGGTCCTCACTGGTGATATGGCCCTGCCGCCGCCCTAACTCCACCAGCTTGTTGATTACCGGATCTTGAATTGGTTCATGAATGTTCGCAAACGTCAGTCGATCGGTGTCAAGGTTTGTCATATTTACCTGTGAATACCACGGCTGCTGCGGGATATCCCCTATTTTATCATAAAAGTTTATAAATAGCAAGTTTTCTAGGGAATTATAGAATTAGTATCATTTAATTTTGACGCGAAGGTGATCAAATGGCGGTTTTATTGAAATAAGGTTTCCGTGAATCAAAAGCGGGAGGGTACTCACCCTCCCGCTGGACAGTATCTCAGACAGCTAGATATTTATGCTGTGCCCCTCTACAGCATGCGCAGCTTCCATTAAAGCCTCGCTTAAGGTGGGATGTGCATGTACATTGCGCGCGATCTCTGCTGAGGTCAGCTCCATCATTTGCGCCAGAGTCAGCTCGGGTAACAATTCGGTCACTTCGGGGCCGATCATGACGGCGCCCAGAATCTCACCATATTTGGCATCCGCGATGAGTTTCACCCAGCCAGTACTCTCTCCCAGTCCCAAGGCTTTGCCATTAGCCTGGTAAGGGAAGCGCCCAACTTTAACCTCATAACCGCGTTCTTTGGCCTGCGCTTCGGTGATCCCAAAGGAGGCTACTTGCGGCTGGCAGTATACCGCGCGTGGCATCATTTCATAGTCCAGGGTGTAGGTCTCTACACCGCCTATGTTCTCGGCGCAGATGATCCCCTGTGCTGAACCAACATGGGCCAACATGAGCTTGGCGGTTGCATCGCCGATGGCCCAGATGCCGGGGACGTTGGTCGCCATGCGCTCGTCAATTTCCACTGCGCCACGCTCGCTCAGTGTTACACCCACTTCTTCCAGTCCCAGGCCGCGCCCATTGGGTTTGAAACCGATTGCCACCAGAGCTTGATCAGCTTCCAGGACTTTCTTCTCGCCTTCTTCACTGGTAACTGTGACCTTGACACCGCTGTCCGTAGTTTCGAGACCTTCTACACGGTGCCTGGTCAGGGATTTGATCTTGCGTTTGGTAAAAGCTTTTTCCAGCTCAGCGCCGACTTCTTCATCTTCCAGAGGCAGTAAACGCGGCAGCATTTCGACAATGGTCACGTCCACTCCATAGCTGTTCCACACTGTGGCAAATTCGACACCGATGGCGCCCGCCCCAATAATGACCACCGATTTCGGTAATTCCGTCTGCAGAATGGCCTCCAGATAGGTGACCACTTTCTTGCCATCAACTTTCCAGCCCGGAGGGATCGCCACACTGGCACCGGTGGCGACGACGACATTTTTAGCCTTAAGCTCGGTGGTCTTGCCATCTTCGCCGGTCACCTGGACGGTGTCTTTGGTGGTGAGCTTTCCGGCGCCCATATGCACATCGATCTTATTTTTTTTCATCAAAAAGCCAACCCCCTTAACCAATCGCTCAGAGGTCGACCGGCTGCGTTTGACAGCCACGCTGTAGTCCAGGCTCAAATTTTCAAAAGTAAATCCGAATTCTTTACCCCGCTCGCGCAAGGTATGGGCGACTTCTGCATTCTTTAGCAAGGCTTTGGATGGAATGCAGCCCACATTCAGACATACACCGCCCAGCCATTGTTTATCAATGATGGCGGTTTTCAGGCCCAGTTGGGCGCAGCGCACAGCACAGACGTAGCCGCCCGGTCCGGCGCCTATTACGACAACATCATAATCACTCATGATCATGCTCCTATTGCTTGTTGATTCCAGGTTTGGAGAGATTCTACCACTTTGCCCAGGAAGTAATCGGCGATGGCTCCATCCAGAATGCGATGGTCGAAGGTCAGGGTTATATAAGCCATGCTGCGGATGCCAATCGTATCTCCCTGGATTGGATCACTCAGAACGACGACCCGCTTTTGAATTGCCCCAACCCCCAAAATGGCACACTGCGGCTGGTTGATAATGGGAGAGGCAAATAAAGACCCCGAAATGCCGTGATTGGTGATGGTAAAGGTGCCGCCTCTGACTTCATCCGGCTTAAGCTGGTGACTACGTGCCCGGCTAGCAAGATCGTTGATCGTGCGCGCCAGTCCGAGTAAAGACAGGCTGTCAGCATTTTTGATCACCGGAACGATAAGGCCTTCATCTCCCAGAGAGGCTGCCATCCCGATATGGATGCCTCGGTGCAGGACGATCCCCGCATCGCTCCAGGATGAATTGACAATCGGATAAGCTTTGAGCGCCGCAACCGTTGCGGCAACGAAGTAAGCGGTAAATGTCAGGTTGACTCCGTCGCGGGCGAAACGTTCCTTATTCACACTGCGGTGGGCGATAACCTGGCTGAGATCGGCTTCCATCACCGTGGTCACATGCGGGGAGGTGCGCTTGCTGAAAACCATGTGTTCAGCAATGGCTTTGCGCACATTGTTGAGCGGCAGAACCTCGCCTGGTAATGCTGCGGCGGGTGGTGTAAAGGCTGGCGGCACAGGCGGGATTGATGCGACTGCAGGCGCCGTTGCTGGCTGAGATTCTTTCGCCGGGCGTTGATCTAGATACTTGAGCACATCCTGTTTGGTGATCCGCCCTCCCTGCCCGGTACCCTGCACCTGATGCAGATCAAGATTGTGCTCACGGGCAATACGCGCCACGACAGGCGAGATAAAACCTAACTCGCGGTCCTGGCCTGCGCCGGGTAAGGCTGACGTGGAGGCGAGCTCCTGGGCAGGCATCTCCGAAACCGGTACCTGGCTCGAATCCTTTGCCTCGGCGGGCTGAGTTACACTCGGAGCGGTCTCGCCAGATGCGCCAATCCAGGCCAGCGGCGCGCCGGCCTGCACAATGGTGCCTTCCGGAACCAGGATTTCCAGGATCACCCCCGCAACCGGACTGGGGATTTCCGAATCGACTTTATCGGTATTCACTTCCAGCAAGGATTCGAATTCTTCTACGTGTTCACCCTTGGCTTTTAACCATTTGGTGATGGTGCCTTCATCTACTGATTCGCCGAGCCTCGGCATGAGAACCTGAGTGGGCATGCGACCTCCAATAAAAGGGCTTACCGTGAGTTCACGGGGATGAGCGATAAAAAAGCGGGTATCGAGCCGGGTTGGCTTCGTGCATCAGCTCGTAAACCGCTTCATAGATTTGTTCAACATTGGGCTTGGACCAGTAATCCCCATCCGAGCCATACGCCGGGCGATGCGCCTGAGCAGGCAGGGTGCGCGGCGCTGAGTCGAGCCACTGGTAGCCGCCTTGCTTCTCCAGAACTTGCTGGAGCATATAGGCAGTTGTGCCTCCGGGCATGTCCTCGTCCACAAAGACGATCCGTCCGGTTTTCTGCAGGGATTCCCCAATCCGCCCGTGCAGGTCGAAGGGGAGCAGGCTTTGTACATCGATGACTTCAACTTCAATCCCAGTCTCTGCCAGGAGCTGGCTGGCTTCCAGGGCCAGCCGGCAGCACGCGCCATACGTTACCAGGGTGATGTCTTCCCCGGCGCGCAGTATTTCTGGTTCGCCCAGCGGGACGGTAAATTCACCGATGTTAGCAGGCAGCTTTTCGCGCAGGCGGTAACCGTTGAGCACCTCCACGATCAGCCCTGGTTCGTCTGAGCGCAGAAGCGTATTGTAAAAACCTGCCGCCTGGGTCATATTGCGCGGCACCAGCACGTACATGCCGCGCACCAGGTTGATAATGCCTGCCATCGGTGAACCAGAATGCCAGATACCCTCCAGCCGGTGCCCGCGCGTGCGCACAATGACCGGCGCTTTCTGCCCGCCGTGGGTGCGCCACTGCAGGGTTGCCAGATCATCGGACATGATTTGCAGAGCATAGAGCACATAATCCAGGTACTGGATCTCGGCGATGGGTCGCAGGCCGCGCATCGCCATGCCGATCGCCTGACCCAGGATGGTTAGCTCGCGAATTCCGGTATCGGAAACCCGCAGTAAACCATATTTATCCTGCAGGCCGCGCATGCCCTGATTAACGTCGCCCAGCTGGCCCACATCTTCCCCAAAGGCAAAGACACGCGTATCGTGCCCCAGGGCTGCGTCAAAGCAGGCGTTCAAAACCTCATAACCATAGACCAGCGGGGCGTCAGCAGCATAAATGGCAGGAATAGACGGTACCTTTAATGCGGATTCGGCTGATTCGCTGTGCAGGTGGGAGCCATAACGGCGTTCATTGGTCGCTTGCGTTTGCGCGCGCCAGTTGATCAGAGTGGTTTTTGTGCTTAGCTTTTCCGCTCGGGTTGTGCGCAAGGCATTGTGCGCCGCGCTCATTAGATCGCGCCGCAAGGGTTGGGGCAGACCTGCCAGCTTCTTCTGGAGTTCGTCCAGCGCAGCGCTGTGCTGGGATTCAGATGCCAGGCTGCGCAAAATTTCCACCAGCTCCTGGCGTTCCTGCTTGATGGGCGCCTGGTAAGCTTCCCAGGCTGCCTGGCGTTGAGCTTCTACAAACTGGCGATCTTCGGCTTCCATCTGCGCCAGAGCAGATTCAGTTACGCTTCCGCTCTCCAGCACAAGCTGGCGCAGACAATCCAAAACGTCATTTTCCTCTTCCCATTCCAGGCGCTTTTTAGATTTATAGCGCTCATGGCTGCCCGAGGTAGAATGACCTTGAGGCTGGGTCAGCTCAATAATATGCAAGATAGCAGGGACATGATCTGTGCGCGCATTGGCGGCAGCCTGTTGGTATGCCTGATGAAGCGCCGGAAAATCGCAGCCGCTGACGGTGTATAAGTCAAAACCTTCACAGCTTCCAGTCCAGCGCCCAAAGCCTTTCAAGATCGTGGAAAGATCTTGCTTTACCATCTGGTAAAGGTTGGGCACAGAAATCCCATAACCATCATCATAGATGGTGATGACTGCTGGAGCCATCAACACCCCGATAGCGTTAACCGCCTCCCAGAACATGCCTTCAGCTGTTGAGGCATTGCCTATGGTTCCAAAAGCGACCTCATTGCCGTGATTGGAGAACTGTGTATAGTCGCCCAGCTCTGGTATTTCCCGGTAAAGCCGAGAAGCGTAAGCCAGCCCTACCAGACGCGGCATCTGCGAGGCGGTCGGGGCGATATCACCCGACGAATTATATTGGGCTGTCAGATCCTTCCAGGTGCCGTCTGCGTTCAGGCTGCGCGTTCCAAAATGGGCATTCATGGCCCGCCCGGCGCTGGCGGGGTCAGCTTCCACATCGGCATGTGCGTACAGCTGGGCAAAGAATTCCTGGATGCTCGACATACCCGTAGCGAACATGAAAGTCTGATCGCGGTAATAACCGGACCGGAAATCACCGCGGCGAAAAGCGCGCGCCATGGCTAATTGGGGCAGCTCTTTTCCATCTCCAAAAATTCCAAATTTTGCCTTGCCGCTCATCACTTCACGCCGCCCGACCAGGCTGACCTGGCGGCTCTGGTAGGCTATGCGATAATCCTGCAGGAGTTGATCAGGTGAGAGAGAAAATTCGATGCTCTTATCCTGGCATTCGGTCATGCTGCATCCTCGGCTTGGCTAATTTCACTTTTATCGGCGTCTAAATACGTTCCAGGATCGTAGCTGTCGCCATCCCATGCCCAATACACATGGTCTGCAAACCGTACCGCCCGCCACTGCGCTCCAATTCATAAAGCAGCTTGGTCATTAAGACGGCTCCGGTAGCTCCCAAGGGGTGCCCGAGGGCAATTGCCCCACCGTTGGGGTTGACGCGTTCCATATCCGGGTGCAGTTCTTTTTCCCATGCCAGCACCACCGAAGCAAAGGCTTCGTTGATCTCGATCACATCCATATCCTGGAGCTCCAGACCGGCCCGCTTAAGCACCATGCGGGTGGCTGGAATGGGGCCGTCCAACATCAGCACCGGGTCTGAGCCAATCACACTGCGCGCCACGATCCGGGCGCGGGGGATGAGATTCAATCTTCCGATGGCTTCAGGCGAGGCTATCAGCAAGGCCGCGGCGCTGTCACTGATCTGGCTGGAGTTGCCGGCAGTGACCACACCGTCCGGTTTGAAAACGGGCTTGAGGGCTGCCATTCTCTGGCGATCCGGTGGGCGGCGCACCCCCTCATCTACAGCAACCTTCACCCCATCTGGGCGTAAGATGGGTAATATCTGACTCTCGAAGCGGCCGCTATCGATCGCCGCCATGGCTTTCATGTGACTGTTGTAGGCGTAATCATCCAGCTCGTCGCGGCTGAGTGACCACTTTTCCGCCACCATCTCGGCGCTTACCCCCTGGTGGACCAGATTGTAAGGGATATCATCGGGCCATGTGGCAGGATAATCGGCGCCCAGAGATTGGTGGGACATCATTTCTGTGCCGCCGGCCAAAACCAGATCCATATCGCCCGAGAGGATCGACTGGGCAGCAAAATGCACGGCCTGTTGTCCGGATCCGCACATGCGATTCAAGGTGACTGCGGGAACATGCGTTGGAAATCCAGCTTTCAAAACCGCCAGGCGAGCCAGATTGGCGCCCTGGTCGCCAACGGGTGTGACACAACCCCAAATAACGTCTTGCAGTAAAGCCGGATCAATGCCTGCTCGCCGCATGGACTCGGACATGACTGCCGCGGCCAGGCTCACTGGTGCAAGCGGCTGCAAGGCTCCCTGCGGTTTTCCAACCCCGATTGGGGCGCGAACTGCTGAAATAATGTAGGCTTCGGACATTGCATCGACCTCCCTGATGGCTGCCAATCCATTTGCAACTCACTTGCCAGCAGATTTAAGAATACCACAAAAGTCCGAAATAGACCCCGGATGCTAAAAATTTTTGTACCACAGGTAAAGATTACGAAGCTCGTTTTTCCAGCATATCGTATAGCAGGATACCAGCCGCCACAGCCAGGTTTAACGAGGTGGCCTTGCCAGCCATGGGCAAGCGAACCCGGTACTGGCATATCTCGGTTTGCTCTGGGCTCAGGCCCTGGCGCTCGCTGCCCAGCAGCAGAATGCAAGGAGTTTCATAGCGTTCAATGGCGCGGTAATCCTGGCTGGCGCGGGCAGAGGTTCCATAGATATAGTAAGCGTGTGTAGAGGCCCAGTGGACAAACTCCGGGAAGGATGTTTGGACAACGGGCAGCCAGAATAATGCGCCCATGCTGGCTCGCACAGAAGTGGGATGGAAAGGATCGACGCTGTCATCAATCAAGATCAGACCGCTGGCGCCGGCAGCATCCATCGTGCGCAGGATGGTGCCCACATTGCCAGGGTCCTGCGGCGCAACCACAGCCACGCCCCAGGAGAAATTATCTGGATTTAAGCTTGCCAGGCGGGTTTCAGGCTGCACAACAACCGCCAGCAAGCCTTGCGGATTCTCTTTGTCAGCCAGGGAGGCGAATACTTCAGGCGTGGTTGGATAGACAGGTATGCCTTGTTCTACCTGCTCAGCTATCAGGTGCAGGGCAAAGTCGCTGGTCAACAGACCGGGTGCATAGACCAGGCTTTCCAGCCGGGCGCCGGCTGCAATGGCCTCCCCTACGGGGCGGATGCCCTCCACCACCACCAGTCCAGCGGCCTGGCGCGCTTTATGCTGCCGCAACGCCCGAATCTGTTTGATCTTGGGGTTGGCTTTACTGGTGATGAGCTCCATACGTAGAATTGTATGTGATTGCAGGAATCAGGCGCGACGCGGCACCCAGGCCAGCACATTGGTGCCTTCGCCTGGATAGGAAGTGATCTCGACATCGCCGCCCTCTTTACGGGCACGCGTATGCATATTAGACAGACCATGCCCCAGGGTGAAGTTCATCTTGCGCAGATCAAAGCCCAGTCCATTATCGGCGATCTCTAACAGCACGCGATCACGCGCTGTCCACAGGCGTACATCCACACGACGTGCCTGGGAGTGCTTGGCGACATTTGCCAGGGCTTCCTGACAGATATGAAACAGGGCAGTGGCGTTCGAAGCCGGGAAATCAGTGAGAATATTTTCCGGGCCAGCCAGGGTAATTTCGACGTTTGAATTGGCCTTGAATTCATCCGCCAGGCGCCCCAGGCCTTCCATCAAGTCCCGGCCATGAAACTGGCGCGGGCGCAAGTCCAGGATATACGAGCGGATATCGCGAATCGTGCTGTTCAAGGCTTCAATCGATTGTTCAATTTTTTGGCGGGCGGTCTGAGTATCCTCATCCAGGGCAATGCGAGCGTAATCCAGTGCCAGGCCAACCCCATAAATGGATTGGATGATGCCATCGTGCAAGTCCATGCCGATCCGCTCACGCTCTTCCAGCACAGCCAGACGGCGCCCCTGGCGATGCAAGCGGGCATTCTCAATGGTTGTAGCCGCCCACGCCGCAATAGCGGTCAGCATATTCACTTCGCGCTCCCCGATACAGCGTTCCTGGCGCGTGGCAACACTGATCACGCCGACCACATTGCCGCGCGCAATCATGGGAATGATCGCCATGCACTGAAATCCGGCTTCAGGCACTGACCGGCGCAAAAAGAGGTTATTCTCACGGGGATCAAAATTGACCAGCGGTTTACCTGTCTCCGCGACCAGTCCAATCGCGCCCTCCCCGACATGGAAGCGATCGCGCGTCCAGAAAGCTTCGGCTGTATCTCCGCGGTAGAGCGCCATGTGCAGGTCTTTCTCGCCGTCCTCGCGCAGGAAGATCTCTCCCGCCTCAACGCCCAGGTAACTCATCATGCGGTTCAGGGTTTGATCCAGGATCGAGTCGACCTCGAGCGAGCCAGCCAGCGCGGTGGCAATGTCATTGAGCAGCGACAGGTCTTCATTGCGCTCACTGAGAGCTTCATCGCGTATTTGCAGGTCGTTGTACAGGCGCGCGTTGGAGATGGCTACCGCCGCGTAAGTCGCCAGGGTTTCGATGACCCGCTCATCTGCTTCAGTGAATTCATGGTAATCTAACTTGTTGGTCAGGTAGATCTGGCCAAACAGACGGTCACCCAATAGAATGGGCACGCCTAAAAAAGAGTGCATTGCGGGGTGGTGAGGCGGAAAGCCGGCGCTGCGCGGGTCAGCGCTGATTTCAGGGATGCGAATTGTGCGCCGCTCACGGTAAAACATCCCCAGCAAGCCTTTACCGAGCGGCGGGTGATCCATGCGTTCTATTTCTTCCTGTTCCATGCCCACCGGCAGGAATTTCACCAGATTGCCAGCTTGATCGACGACCCCCAGGGCTGCATACCCAGCGCGTGCCTGTTCGAGCGCTAATTGGACGATGCGTTCCAAAACCGTCTCTAAAGAGAGGTCACCCACTAATTGAAGGCTCGCCTTGTGCAGTGCCGCCAGGCGGTCTTCAAGTTGCTCACGCGTCAGGACTACCATTTAAAATACCTCATATCTGGGGTAATTTTACCAAATTTCGTCCGAGTTTGCGGACTCATCATTTATTATAGGTTGCAACTCAGATTAGCAATTTCTTATCGGCGCTTGCTGGTCAAGGTTGATAGTTTTTGCCAGACTCGCCCGGGTATAAAGCAGGTTGCACGAATGGAAGGCGAGGTAGGATGATGACTGAAGATATACCAGGCTCCCGTATTCCCGGATTTTATAATCTCAGCCGCGCAGAACGACTGGCCTTACTGGCTGAAAAGACTGGCCTGGCGCCGGAAGACCTGGCAGCTTTTGACCCGGAACAGGGATTAAGCGCTGACCAGGCGGACCACATGATCGAAAATGTGGTCGGCCTGCATGCCCTGCCCCTGGGGATTGCCTTGAATTTTCAGGTGAATGGGCGGGATGTGCTGGTTCCCATGGTAATTGAAGAGCCGTCTGTGGTGGCAGGGGCGTCGTTTATGGCTAAACTGGCGCGTGCCGGTGGCGGCTTTCAAGCCAGTGCGGATGCGCCGGAAATGATCGGACAGATGCAGGTTCTGGATGTGGCAGATTTACCCGCTGCCCGGCTGGCGCTGTTGGAAAAGCGCGCCCAACTTCTGGAGGAGGCGACCAATATCGACCCGATATTGAAACGCCTGGGGGGTGGCCCGCGCGACCTGGACGTGCGCATCATCGAGGAATCACCCATCGGGCCTTTTCTGGTGTTGCATTTGATCTATGATGTACGCGATGCCATGGGCGCCAACGCGGTCAACACAGCGGTTGAGAAGCTGGCGCCTGTCGTGGAGAGCCTGACCGGGGGGCGGGTGCATCTACGCATCCTGAGCAATCTGGCTGACCGGAGATTAGCGCGTGCCAGCTGCACCGTTCCTCTCGATCAGCTTGGATTTGGCGATTATGCACCGGCTGAGGTGCGCGATGGCATTATTGCTGCGTGGGCTTTTGCTGCAGCCGATCCCTACCGGGCGGCTACCCACAATAAGGGCATCATGAACGGCATCGATGCAGTGGTGATTGCCACGGGCAATGACTGGCGCGCGGTCGAGGCCGGGGCACATGCTTATGCTGCTCACCAGGGGCGGTATACTTCATTGAGCACCTGGAGTAAGGATGCCAGCGGCAATCTGGTCGGCGCGCTGGAGCTGCCCATGGCAGTGGGCATTGTGGGCGGGGCGACGCGCGTGCATCCAACTGCCCAGGCTGCCCTGAAGCTAATGGGTGTGCAGAGTGCAGGCCAACTGGCTGAGATCATTGTCGCGGTAGGCCTGGCTCAAAACCTGGCTGCGCTGCGAGCGTTGGCAACCGAGGGCATCCAGCGTGGGCATATGGGCCTGCATGCTCGCCAGGTAGCAGCTGCTGCCGGTGCGCAGGGAGAGCAAATTGAGCGCCTGGCGCGCCAGCTGGTACAGGAGAAAACCGTGCGCATCGATCGCGCCACAGAGATATTACAATCCTGGCAGGCAAGCTCGCCGCCATATCAGGATACGAAGGTTTAACAAGGTAATCGCTGGATTTATAAGATTGAAGGAATTACAACACAATGGATAATACCCCAAATGAAAATTTGTTACTCAAACCGCTGCGCCCGGTAGGGATTGTTGGTTACGGTGCGTATGTGCCGCGCTATCGCCTGCCAGCTACCGAGGTGGCACGCGTCTGGACCGGTGGGCAGGGTGCACTGCCAATCAAAGAAAAAGCTGTCCCGGGGATCGATGAGGACGTGGTGACCATGTCCATCGAAGCAGCGCGCAACGCCATCAAACGCAGCGAGATCAACCCCACTCAAATCCGCGCCGTGTGGGTCGGCTCCGAGTCGCATCCTTACGCAGTGAAACCCACTTCCACCCTGGTGGCAGAAGCTATCGGGGCGGTCCCAAATGTGCAGGCAGCCGACTGGGAATTTGCCTGCAAGGCCGGCACCGAAGCCATGGTCGCGGCGATCGGATTTGTCGGTTCTGGTATGGCCAATTATGCCCTGGCCCTGGGGATGGATACAGCCCAGGGACGCCCAGGCGACGCGCTGGAGTACACCGCCGGGGCGGGTGGCGCGGCGTATCTGCTTGGCCCGGCAGAAGATTCCCTGGCAGTCATCGAAGCGACTTATTCGTTCGTTACCGACACGCCTGATTTCTGGCGCCGCCAGTACCAGAAGTATCCCGAACATGGACAGCGCTTTACGGGTGAGCCGGCTTATTTCAAGCATATTACCGAAGCCGCCACGACTTTGATGGACGCCAGCCATACTACGGCAGCCGATTATCGCTATGCAGTTTTCCACCAGCCCAACAGCAAATTCCCGCAGCGCGTGGGGGCGCAGCTTGGTTTCAACAAAGAACAGATCGCCCCCGGTCTGCTGGTGTCCATTATCGGCAATACCTACGCCGGCGCAGCCATGATCGGCCTGACGGCTATTCTGGACATCGCTGAACCAGGCGACCGTATCCTGATGGTGTCGTTTGGTTCCGGCGCCGGATCAGATGCTTTCGATATCCGTATCACGGAGAAGCTGCTGGAACGCCGCCCGCGTGCGCCGCTAACCAGCGATTATATTGCCCGGCGCACGCCAATTGATTATGCCATGTACGTGCGCATGCGTGGCAAGCTGACATTGAAATAAAACCACGCCTTTAGATAAATATTCATATAAGGTAGATGCTATGACAGATGTGGTAATTGCTGGAATCGGTCAAACCAGCCTGGGGGAACACTGGGAATTGTCCCTGCGTGAGCTGGCATTTAAAGCCATCCAGGCAGCGCTGAACGATGCCCAGGGCTTACGCCCGCAAGCACTGTTTGTAGGAAATATGCTCGCCCCGCAGCTTTCCAAACAGGCTCATCTGGGCGTACTGATTGCTGATTTTGCGGGTTTGAACGGCATTGAAGCGCTCACTGTGGAATCGGCGGGTGCATCGGGGGGCGCTGCTCTGCGCGCCGGCGCACTGGCAGTGGCTTCAGGCCAGGCAGATGTGGCCCTGGTCGTAGGCATAGAAAAGTATTCAGATAAAATTGGCACGGACATCGATGCCGCTTTGGCTACTGCCGGCGACAGCGACTACGAAGCTGTGCAGGGCCTCACCCCCACAGCTCAGGCCGCAATGCTCATGCGCCGCTATATGCACCAGTATGATGTGCCGCGCCAGGGCTTTGCAGGTTTTGCCCTCACCGCCCACGCCAACGGAGCGGGCAACCCGCAGGCCATGTTTCGTAAAGCGATCAAACTGGAGACCTACGCCAATGCCGGCATGGTCAGCGACCCGATAAACCTGTTTGACGTCGCTCCCAATGCGGACGGGGCGGCTGCAGTGCTGCTCACCCGTGCCGATTTGCTGCCACCGAGCTTCCCAAACCAGCTGGTGCGCATCGCTGGCGCCAGCATGATCACAGACACGCTTGCCCTGCACGACCGGCCTGATCCTCTGGTATTTTATGCGCCTGAGCTTTCAGTGGAACGCGCCTGCCAGCGCGCCAGGGTTACCCCGCTGCAGGTCGACTTTTTTGAGCTGTACGACGCTTATTCGATTTATGCAGCGCTTTCCCTGGAGGCAGCCGGATTTGCCGAGCGCGGCCAGGGTTGGAAGCTGGCTCAGGATGGACAGATCGGTTTGCACGGTTCAATGCCGATCAGCACCATGGGCGGGTTGAAGGCGCGCGGCAATGCCGGTGGAGCTACGGGAGTCTACCAGGTCGTTGAATCCGTGCTGCAGCTACGCGGTCAAGCGGGTGCGAACCAAATCCCCCATGCACGCCGCGCCCTGGTTCAGTGCCTGGGCGGGCCAGCCACTTCGGCGGTCACGCATGTGCTCGAAAGCCTGAATTAGCTGGTTTTGTGTGCAAAACGGAACGAATCAGCCAACCTGATAGTTCCTGAGAGTCTTTTATCGATAAACTGCAATCATTAATAGTACTGTATTGGTAAGCAACCAATCAAGAAGGAGCTAACAACATGGAAATTCCACGCCACTGGCGTCTACGTAAACAGCGCTACAGCCTGACCGGTGAAGTGTGCCCGCATTGTGATGCCAAGCTCTTCCCCCCACGCGATGTCTGCCCGGAATGCGGCGGCGAAGCACGCACCCTGTATAATTTCAGCGGGCGTGGCGAAGTCTATTCTTATACTACGATCTACGAGCCCCCGGCGGGCTTTGAGGACAATGTGCCTTACACGGTAGCCCTGGTCAAGCTGGAGGAAGGCCCCCTGGTCACTGCCCAGCTCACTGATGTCGATCCGCAGGAAGTCTCGATCGGTATCCCGGTAGAAATGGTCACCCGCAAATTGCGCTCGGATGGCGATGAAAGAGGTTTACTGGTTTACGGGTATAAGTTCAGGCCGGTGATGCAGGGGTAATATTATAAAGATCGATGAAGCGCTCTCCGACATGGAGAGCGCTTTTTTGTTAATCAAAAAGGTTTCTGGATTGCTTTTTTGCGTTCCTGTTTATGGCAGTGCAAGCACTGAATGTTTGACGCATATCTGGTCTTGCACTTGAATAATAACTGCAAACGGCGCATGACAGCCACCGGTGCTGCTTGTGGTGCGCTTATTGACCTTTTTGTATTTTCTCACGCTCCTGTTCCCATAGTTTTGCAAATCGTTCAAAGACATCAGCAATGATTTCCAGTTCTTCTTCCGGGTAGCTTGAAACCAACTCGTCCTGCGCCTGTCTCGCAGATTCAAACCATGAGGCGGCTTTTTCAGCCGCTGATTTCGCAGGGACGATGAGGGTCCCGCGGCGATCATCCGGATTTGGCTGCCGCTCGATCAAGCCGGCCCTTTCGAGCCGATCAAGCATGGCAGTCGTCGCACCTGAAGTGAGGCCAGTATGCCTGGCAAGTTCAGTAGGTGTGGAAATGCCCTTGAGGAATAAAAGCCTGAGGCACTCCATATCGGTTGTGTTGAGGCCTGCCCACTCGCTCACCGCGTTGCGGAACAGCGTCAGATTAACACCGTAATCCCTGACTGCATTCAGCGTCCGTTTCTTCAAATCTATCTTTGTGGATTGTGTCATAAATTCATCCTTGACTTTAACTTTATTTTCAAGTATCTTTATTATATTACTAAATTCTTGTAGAAGCAAGGGCTATTTCCAGATAATCAAGGATTTAACTCGAGCAATGGCAAGAATACCGATCCTGTTTAGTGTTAAGGAGTTTATCATGGGTACAAAGACTGAAGTGCATGATCACGCCAGGAGCATCGCAGCGAACAACAAGCCTTCCCAAGGATTCACCGCCGAGGAAAAAGCCGCCATGAAGGAGCGTGCTAAAGAGATGAAGGCCGCTGCAAGTAAGGCAGACGATGTAGCCGCCCTGCTCGCAAAGATCGCCGAGATGCCGGAATCGGATCGCAGCATGGCCACACGGATCCATGCGATTGTCACGGCCAGCGCGCCGACTCTCTCGCCGAAAACCTGGTACGGGATGCCCGCGTATGCCAACAAGGATGGCAAGATCGTCTGCTTCTTCCAGGCCGCAGCCAAATTCAACGCACGCTACGCCACTTTCGGCTTCAACGACGTGGCGAATCTCGATGAAGGCAGCATGTGGCCAACTGCCTTCGCGCTGAAGGAGTTGACAGCCGCTGATGAAGCAAAGATCAGTGCGCTGGTGAAGAAAGCGGTGAGCTGAGGAAGAATCGCAAATTGAGCGTGATCTCCGCGCGAAATCCTAGGGGACCCGAATTCTGTTTCGTGGAAAAAGGAGGCAATCTCTGCATGAGCTGGAAGGTCCTGGAAAACGAAGCCCCCGAGTTGGCCGCATTTGGCTTCAAGCGATTTGAGACTGGCGTGGCTTATCTCGCCACGGTGCGTCGGGACGGGTCACCCCGTGTCCATCCAGTAACTCCCATCATCGGGCAGGGACATCTCTATCTTTTCATGGAGCCGACCTCCCCAAAGGGGCATGACCTGCGTCGCGATAATCGGTATGCCCTTCACTCCGCTGTGAGCGATCCAAACGGAACAAGTGGTGAGTTTATCATCATGGGAAAAGCCAGGTTTATACTTGACCCGGCTGAGCGGTCACTGGCGTCTCAACTTGCCAGTTACCCATGAAGACCGCTACATTCTGTTCGAACTGAGCATTGAAAGCGCACTACCCACCATTTACAAAGATGGTAAGTCAGTTCGGCAGCACTGGAGATGCGGCGTAGGGCAGTAATTTGGAGCTTTCAACGCCTATGATGACAGGGCAGGTGGTCTGTGTATAGTGCTTGCCACCTGCCCGTGGAAGAACTTACCCATTGGACAATAACCTTTACCTCTCCAACGCGGACCGAGTCGTATGTACAGGTACAAGTCTCGCCCGGTCATGCGACAACGGTCTGGTACAACAAGAAACCGAGAAGCGCTCTCCAAGATGGGGGGCGCTTTTTAGTTTCCTCGATAATTAGGTGCACCTGCATGGAACGGGGAAGTAAAGAAATAACTTTTTACCGAAATCAAGACCATTTAAGAATTGTTTGGTGATCTTAAAAAGCATGGTCTTGACCTGGATAACACCATGCTGCGTCATTTTCGAATTTCTCTGGTTGCCTACGGATGAAACCAAATTGTCTGCGGGCTAATAAAATGCTGGGGATGTAAATATCAACTTGGGTTACCAAAACGGTAACTTTCGTGATATAATCTTCTCATGAGGATTATCAGCAGACGCATTCTTCGCGAATTCTGGGAGAAGCACCCCGATGCTCGTATTCCCTTACAAACCTGGTTTCATGATGTAGAACGCGCAACCTGGAACACACCGGCCGATATCAAAACGGTCTACCAGAATGCCAGCTTTGTAGCAAATAACAGGGTCGTGTTTAATATCAAAGGAAATCATTATCGGTTAGTAGTGGTGATTGTTTATCGACATGCTGTGGTCTACATTCGATTTGTCGGAACACATGATGAGTATGACCAGATCGATGTGACCACGATCTAAGGAGTGTTGAAAATGGAAATCAAACCTATTCGCAACGAAGCCGACCATCAAGCGGCATTGAAAGAAATCGAGAGACTACTCGAGTCTCAGCCGGGCACACCGGAAGGCGATCGGATGGATGTGCTGGTGACACTGGTTGATGCTTATGAAGCAAAACACTTTCCAATCCCGGAGCCAGATGATCCTGTACAGGTATTGGAATATTACATGGAAAGCCGCGGGCTGAGCCGTTCTGATTTGATTGCCTACCTGGGCAGTAAGGAGCGTGTTTCAGAAGTGCTCAACCGCAAACGCGGTCTCTCGCTTCAGATGATCCAGCGACTACATGCTGGACTTGGCATTCCCGCGGATCTGCTGGTCGGCAAACAAGGTCACACAGCATTATCGACCGTCAAATCGCCGACCAAGTCGCATGTACGGGTATAAGTTCCGTCCGGTAATGCGATAATGGTCAAGAGGAAGAGAAATCGAGAAGCGCTCCCCGATATGGGGGGCGCTTTTTGGTTTTAGTGGCATAATTGAATACAGTTCTCGAAAGTGTTAGCGTTTCCAACAACTCTTACATCAAAAATGAAGGCACCGGTGTCTGTTATGAAACAGTCCATTGTACACATCGCCATCCTGGTCAGAGATTATGATGAAGCACTTGAGTTTTATCTCAATAAGTTGAGGTTTGTGCTCATTGAAGATACCTACCAGCCGGAACAAGATAAGCGCTGGGTGGTCATTTCACCGCCAGGATCGACAGGGACGACGCTGCTGCTCGCCAGGGCATCCACGCCTGAACAATTGCCATTCATCGGCAGGCAGACAGGCGGCAGAGTCTTTTTATTTCTGAATACAGATGATTTCTGGAGAGATTATCGCGACATGCTCGCCAAAGGCATTCATTTTGTGAGAGAGCCTAAAAAGGCGGAATATGGGATGGTCGCAGTTTTTGAAGATCTTTATGGCAATCTCTGGGATTTGCTTCAGCTAAATGAGGATCATCCGATAGCAAAGCGGGGTATGTAAATTATGAACCATGGGAACGCAATGGAATTCATCCATGCAAAAACAAACATTATTGAATCGCCTGAATGAGATAGCTCGCTCGCTTGAGGCGAGCGAGAACGCCCTGGCCCTGCTTGGGTTAGGCTCGGTGGGTCTTGAATTGCAGCGCCTGGATGAATATTCCGATCTGGATTTTTTTGTTATTGTCGAACCTGGGTATAAACGCGCTTACCTGGACGATCTCAAATGGCTAAGTGCGCTATGCCCAATCACTTTTTGTTTTCGGAATACAAGAGATGGCTATAAGCTGCTCTTTGAAGATGGGATATTTTGTGAGTTTGCGGTTTTTGAGCCAGATGAGCTTCAAGTGATCCCATTTGCCGAGGGTCGCATTATATGGAAGCAATCAGATGTGCCTGAATCAATCAGCCAGCCGGTAAAGGATTTAGCTAGGCCTCCGAAGCGTGAACCGGAATGGCTATTGGGCGAAGCTCTGACGAATTTATATGTGGGAATGGGGCGCGAAAAGCGGGGTGAGCGACTATCGGCGTCCCGATTTATTCAAGGATATGCTGTCGATCGCCTGGTGGAGCTAGCTGATCTGCTTGAAAAATCTCGCCCAGTGCAGCAGGACGAGTTTGCGCCAGACAGGCGTTTCGAGCAACGTTATTCAGGGATTGCTGAGCACATAGCCATGTGGATGCAGGGTTATGAGCGGAATCGCGAATCTGCATTGGCGATCTTGAATTTCCTGGAACAACACCTTACGGTCAACCCGGCAATCGCAGCGGCTATCCGAAGACTTTGTCAGTGATTGAGGTAACTAGAAAATGATACCGATGAGTAAAGATGCTCGTTCCAGCCTGATAATTGTTGATATGCAAAATTTCTTTTTTCGGGATGCTGCACGCCGGCGCAATCTGGAACAAGCAGTCGAAAATATCAATATGCTGATCAAGTATTTTGATACCCGTTCTTTGCCAGTCTTTAACGTTCTATCGGGGTTCAAAGCGGATGGCTCAGATTGGGATCTAAAAATGCGGGTTACGGGCCAGCCAGAACTGATTATAGGATCCCCAGAAGCTGAAATTTTGCCGGGGATAAAAATTTCGGTACACCATCCAACCATCATAAAAACCCGCTACAGCGCCTTTTTTAAGACAGATCTGGCTGAGTCGATGCAGGCCTTGAATATTGACCGGGCAGTGGTGGTCGGTGCTTATACTCATTATTGTGTAAATGCTACCATTTTTGATGCCTATTGTTATGATTTTATTCCCTGTTTAATTACAGATGCAGTAATCTCACACTTGCCAGATGAAGCCGAAATCATGATTTTACGGATGCAAAGAAATGGTTTTCACCTGTTCACCACACAAGAATTCATCACAGGAGGGGAGTACATCTAACGCGGCTTGCAAAAACAGGTGCGGGAATGCCCTGCCGGTTTTATAATGCAACTGGCTATCTTAACAAAACACTCTGGTGGAGGATGGATGGGCGTAAAAAATAAAACTCAAGCTCAACAGGGAATGGGAGCAATCGTCCACAAGGATGGTGTTGCTTTCAGGGTATGGGCGCCGCATGCACAGTCGGTCTTTGTAAAAGGCGAATTCAATAATTGGTCGGATACAGCAACACCCTTGACGTATGAAGAAAACGGTTACTGGTATGTTGATGTTGGTTCTGCAAAGCCATGTCAGGAATATAAGTATGTAATTATCAACGGCGATCAAAGATTTCAGCGTATTGATCCATATGCAAAGCAAGTCACGAACTCCACCGGCAACGGCGTGATTTACGATGCATCCGAATTTGATTGGCAGGCTGAAGATTACAAGCTGCCGCCTCACAATGAATTGGTAATCTATGAAATGCACATCGGCTCATTTTTCGCGGACATAGATGGGATGCCGGGAGATTTTGGCGCTGCATTCGAGAAAATTGGGCACCTCAAACGTCTGGGCGTAAATGCCATACAAATTATGCCAATTGCTGAATTCGCCGGTGACTATTCCTGGGGCTACAATCCGGCGCAAATTTTTGCAGTTGAGAGCATTTATGGGGGTCCGGACGGCTTTAAAATGTTTGTACGCGAACTGCACAAGAGCGGCTTCGCAGTCATATTGGATGTCGTTTATAACCATTTCGGACCAAGCGATCTGGATCTCTGGCAGTTTGACGGCTGGCAGGAAAATGGGAAAGGCGGTATTTTTTTTTACAACGATCACCGGGCTGAGACGCCCTGGGGGAGTACCCGCCCGGACTATGGACGTCCTGAGGTGCGGCGCTACATTCATGACAACGCTCTGATGTGGTTCGAAGAATATCACGTTGACGGGTTGCGATTTGACAGCACGCTTTACGTGCGAACGATTGACGGAGAAGAGGGCAATTCATTGCCTGAAGCCTGGTCGTTAATGCAGCAGATCAATGGCGATATCCGTTCGCGATTTCTCCACAGCATTACCATCGCCGAAGACTTGCGAAACAACGCCTCAATAACCAGATCACCTGAGGACAACGGAGCTGGCTTCCACAGCCAATGGGATGCCAATTTTGTACACCCGGTCCGGGGAGTCGTGATCCTTGCCCAGGACGAGCAGCGCTCTATGGAGGCATTACGCCAGGCAATAGCCTTCAGTTATGATGGCGATGCCTTCCGGCGCATCATTTATAGCGAGTCGCACGACGAAGTGTCGAATGGAAAAGCGCGTGTGCCCCAAGAAATAAATCCGCATGATCCAACCGGCTGGCATGCACAAAAGCGCTCCACTCTGGCAGCGGGACTTGTCTTTACCTCGCCCGGCATCCCGATGCTTTTTCAGGGGCAGGAGTTTTTACAAGGCAAGTGGTTCCGCGACGATGCCCCACTCAATTGGGACATGATCGAGGAGTTCCGAGGCATCGTCCGTCTTTATCGGGACTTGATCCAGTTGAGGTTGAACACGAAAAGGTTCAGCCGCGGGTTATGTGGTCAGTATGTTAATATCTACCATGTGAATCAAGCTGAAAACGTGCTTGCTTTCCAGCGCTGGGATCAGCATGGGCCGGGAGACGATGTTATTATCGTGCTCAATTTTAGTCATGCTGCGAAAGAGAACTACACTATCGGCATGCCTGCGCCTGGATTATGGAAACTACGCCTGAATAGTGACGCCACCGTCTACAGCAACGATTTTCATGGGTTTGCCAGCAGTGATGTAGAAGCGTTTAAAGGTTCAAGGGATGGATTAGATGCCTACGCCACCATCTCTATTGGACCATACAGCCTGCTGGTTTATACGCAAGAGCATGATCCAGAATATATGTAGCAGCAGTTCACAGGCGCCCCCAATTTCCCCTGAAGTGCGTGGTTCCTGTTTAGTATAATCTGGGCATGACAGTTGCGGTGATCGGTGCGGGACCTTCAGGTATGACAGCGGCCCTCCAGTCTGCCTGGAATGGGGCTGCGGTAACTTTATTTGAACACAATCCAGAGGTGGGGAAGAAGCTGCTGGTTACAGGCAGTGGGCGCTGCAACCTCACCAATGACGGTATATCAGCGACAAAATATGCCTGTGCAGATTCAGCCTGGATGGAAATCCTGCTCGGCCGGTTTGGCGTAAGCGACCTGCTGGAGATGCTCGCTTCCATCGGTATCCTGGTCTACAAAACATCGGATGGCTGGTATTATCCTTTGTCTCAATCGGCGCATTCCGTCGCAGGTGCTTTTTCCAGTGCACTGAACCTGGCCGGGGTCTCAGTCTCCAATCAAACCCAGGTTAGCTCGATCCGTAAAGTCGACGGAAAGTTTGCCGTGCGTTTTGTGCGCGACGGCAGGCAACAAGAAGACGTATTCGAGCGCGTGATCGTGTCTGCTGGCGGCATGGCTTATCCCACGCTCGGTTCGCGCGGTGACTTGTTCCCGATTCTTGAGGCGCTGGGGCATACCGTTCTGCCGAATCGCCCGGCCTTGGCGCCTGTATTGGCAGACCTGGGTAATCTGCGACCTTTGCAGGGAGTACGCCTGAATGTGGGCGTCACATTGTGGAATGCGTCCCGGCCCCTGGATTCGACGCGCGGCAATCTGATTTTTACCGAATGGGGATTGAACGGCCCGGCAGTGATGGACATCAGCCACCATGTATCCGCCTACCCCGGAGTACCGTTAGAGCTTTCTCTCAACTTGCTGGATTTCTACCAGGACGAATTCGACCAGCTTCTGGCTCAAAAGCGGACAAGCCATCTACCGGTTAAAGTTTTGATGGGTGCTTTCTTCCCACACAAAGTTTCCCAGCACCTTCTCAAAAACGCCCGCGTACCTGACGAGCTTCCATTGTGCGAGCTGGATGACAACTCACTGGCCAGGTTGGTCAGTTATCTGAAAGATATTCGTCTGCCGGTGAAGGGTGTGCGCGGTTTTGAGTACTGCCAGGTTTCAGCCGGCGGTGTCCCGGTGAGTGAGGTCGATCCGCGGACAATGGAATCACAGCGCATAAAAAATTTATTCCTGACCGGGGAAACACTGGACGTTGTTGGCCCATGCGGCGGCTATAACTTGCAATATGCTTTCAGCAGCGGGGCGCTGGCCGGCAGGGCGGCAGCCGGCAATTCAGGCAATAATCAATTGGTCACATAACATCCTGGAGTCCATTGTTGAATTCAACTGAACCTATCTCGTCCAAGCAAAAACCGCTCCCGTTAATCGCCCGCATACGAAATCAAGCCAGTGAGTTTTGGAAAGCCTTGCGCAATACACCCGAAGCGTTTCGGCTGGTGTGGTCGTCAAGCCGCTCCGCAGCGCTGGTGGGATTTGGCTTGACGCCAGTTGCGGCTATCTTACCTGCGGCGCAGGCATGGGCTGGCAAACTGATCATCGATGCAATCGTTAGCGCTTCACAGCAAGGCATGGAGCCAGTTGCAGGCCTGCGCTACGTCCTGCCGTATCTGGCGTTGGAGTTCGGTCTTATCTTGCTCGGATCACTGGTAAGCCAGGTACGCTCATTTTTTGACCGCATTATCCAGTCGCAGCTGACCAACCATGTCAACAGCCTGATCATTCGCAAGGCAATCAGCCTGGATTTGCAGTTTTTTGAAGACCCAATCTTTTACGATACCTTGCAGAATGCGCGGCGTCAGGCAGACGTCAGCGCATTGAATATTGTTAACGCCACACTTCAGATGCTGCAGCAGGCCATCACGCTGATTTCATTGATTGTCTTGCTTTTGCGTTTCAGCCCGTGGCTGGCTTTGATTGTATTTGTGTCTGCCGTTCCTTCCTTTCTTTCCCAATCTCAATATGCTGAGCGCGCATATCGTGCAGTCAGTCGGCGCGCGCCAGAAGCTCGCTTATTGAACTACCTGGAGACATTGCTGACAAGCAGCGATACTGTTAAAGAAATTAAACTATTCGGCCTGGGCGAGCCACTCCTAAAACGCTATCAAACGTTGTTTACGCAGTTCTACCTTGAGGATCGCGCCATTGCTGAGAAGCGCTCCATAGCGGGATTTGGCTGGGGTATGATGTCCAATCTGGTCTATTACGGAAGTTATGCCTGGATCGTTCTGCGCACGGTAGCGGGCCTCATCACCCTGGGTGATATGACCATGTTCTTGTCGATCTTCCGGCAGTCCCAAAGCTCGATCCGATCCCTGCTGGATAGTTTAAATCGCCTCTACGAGAGCAACCTGTTTCTTGATAATCTGATGTCATTTCTGAAATTGGAGCCACTGCTTATCGCTCCGGCTCATGGTCTCATCGCACCAGCGCCTATTCGCCACGGCATCGAATTCAGGAATGTCTCGTTTCGCTATCCTGGCGCTGAGGTCTTCGTACTGAGGGACATCAATTTGCATATTCTGCCCCGTGAGCGCATCGCGCTGGTGGGTCTCAATGGGGCGGGCAAGACGACGTTGATCAAGCTGCTCACCCGGCTTTACGATCCAACTGAAGGGCAAATCTATCTGGACGGTGTGGATTTACGCGAATATGACGTAAAGAGCCTGCACCAGCGTTTCGGGGTGATCTTCCAGGACTTTGTGCGCTACCAGTTCACTGTGCAGGAGAACATCGGGTTTGGTCAGGTGGAAGCGCTGGGTGATTTACCCCGGATTATGGATGCGGCAGACCGCGGTGGGGCAACTCCTATCATTGATAATTTGCCCAAGGGGTACGATACCATGCTCGGGCGGCGCTGGGAGAAAGGTCAGGAATTGTCGGGCGGGCAGTGGCAGAAGATTGCACTTGCGAGGGCATTCATGCGCGAAGCTGAAGTATTGGTATTAGATGAACCAACCTCCGCGTTGGACGCGGAAGCGGAATACGAGGTATTTCGCCGGTTTGGTGAACTCATCGAGGACCGGATTGCTGTGCTGATCTCGCATCGCTTCTCGACGGTCCGTATGGCAGACCGGATTGTAGTAATATCAGCAGGCAAGATCCTTGAATTGGGCAGCCATGAAGAATTGATCGATCTGGATGGCGCTTATGCGCGCCTGTTTAATTTGCAGGCGGAAGGGTACCGTTAAGCAATGGTTTTATGCTTTGGCGTTTGGACAACGCTTAGAGATTTGACAGGTTTACAGGTAATAACCGCCGCACTGGGTAAAATGATATTCAGCAATTTGTCAAATCAGACCATGATTTTTAGCTAGGTCCAGGAGTTATGATGATCAATCAAAATAGCCCTTATCTGACTGCCAGCGAACAGGTTTATTTGCAGGGGGAAAAATTTGCTGAAAAAGGCGGATTATTAAATAAGTACAAATTGATGCACGCTGACGAGCAGGTGTCGCTATCGGATCTGGTCACAAAAGTGGTCGCGGCTGCCTTCCTGGCAAGTGAAAAAGCCGGCGCAATCCGCCTGGAAGTTCGCAAAAAGAAGGCCTTGCTGGGGCTTGCTAAAGTGACCACCCTATATGCGGAACCGCTGACGCGTTCTGATTTTCTACCGGGCAGCCTGGAAGCTAAATTTTTTGACCTGGCAACCCAGTATCAGCTCATGAAAGGCCAGAACGAGATCTGGATGCTGGTTTATGCCTGGCTGAGGATGGATGTGACTTCACCCTGGGCCAGAGCAGCCGAATTGATACAGGCAGGGCTGGGTGAGCGCCAGCTCGTGGATGTGATCACCGAGAAAAAGCTGAAGATTTTCACTTCCACACGCTACGAGCTGCTCGAATCGACACGCTCAATGGCCGCCGCTGCCCCGCTTCAACCGGTTCAGCAATTGCTCACGGACTGCCGGGGGAATCGCCCTGAGGTATGGGAATTGCTGGTTAAACAAATCAAGCAAGGTGTTGAAAAGCGCAAAGAAGTGGATACGAGTGACTGAGAACCTGGTAATTGTACGGGAGAGCGTAAGCAGATCTCTTGGCCGATTAATTGACCATTGAGAAGTGCAAAGATACCCTGTACAGCCCCTAAATAGGATTGGAAGAGAACCATACGAACCCTAGGAGACAATTATGATCGAACCCTATGTTTCACAAGACAATATATCAGCGAAGACTGAAAAATGGCTGGCCCATATTGCTCCGTTCAACACGCACACCATGCACCTGAATCGTGAGCGAGCCGCCTTGCTGGTGGTTGATATGCAGCATTTTTTCCTGGACCCGGTTTCTCCCACCTTTACCTGCGGCGGACTGGCCATCCTCCCCAACCTGAAAAAGGCCATTCAGGCTTTCCGGCAGGCTGGCAGGCCTGTGATCTACACCCGCCATGTACACCATCCGGATGGTCTCGATGCTGGTATTATGGGCTGGTGGTGGGAGGGCATGTGCCTGGAGGGCAGCCCGGAGAGCGAAGTTCATCCGGATATCTCCCCGCTGCACAACGAGAAGGTAATCTTCAAACACCGTTACTCAGCTTTTTACAATACCGACCTGGAGACCATCCTGCGCACTCTAAAAGTGGAAGATCTGGTTATGACCGGCATCATGACCAATATGTGCTGCGAATCTACCACCCGTGACGCTTATTACCGGGATTACCGGGTGTTTTTTCTGGCCGATGGGACCGGGAGCATCACAGAGGAAATGCATCTGGCCAGCCTGCTCAATGTTGCCTTTGGTTTTTCATGGGTGACAGACCTTGACACCGTGCTGGCACAATTGGGCGGATGACCATCACCAATCATGGTGAATGCGTGCCGTGTTGCGTTTCTTCTTCAACCAGCGGTTGACCTTTCTGTTGCAACAGGAACTCCATCAGATCGATTTCTAAAACCTGGGCATCTACCATGGACTGCGCCAGGGCGCGCACCTCGTGCCTGCCTGCCAGCTCCAGAGCTGCCTGCCCCATGTCCACGCCGCTGCGGTGGTGGGTGATCATTAACTGCAAAAAGAGGATGTCTGCCTCTATACCTTCAATCCCTCGCAATTGATTGAGCTGCTCGGGTGAGGCCATACCAGGCATGAGACCGGTGACTGGCATTCCCATCCAGGTCATCGCCGGTTCAGTGCTGGCGATGGGGTACCCCCACGTACTCAGCCAGCCCTGCATCTGACCGATTTGCGCCTGCTGGGTCAATAGGATGTCCAGAGCTATTTGACGCAGCTCTGGATCGGCGGTGCGATCCCGTATGAGGGTCGCCAGATCTACCGCCTGCGCATGGTGCGTGATCATATCACGCGCAAATCCAACTTCCGGGGAATCCATGCCGGGTCCGGGTTCTCGACGTGTACCCAACCAAAAACCGATCACGCCCACCAAAAGGGAGAGCACCACCCATGCCAGCAGCCCCAGTGTGCTGCTGATAGATCGGGAGCTGGATACGCTTTGCTCGTCAAAGAATGCTTCGTCTGCCATGAGAAAACCTAACTGGGTTGACCCACGCCGCCTGTGCAAGGGGCGCCGGGTTCGGGGCCAAATGGGTTTTGCTCATATTTCTGGATGAAATCCGCCAGGCGAGGATCATCTGCACGATCGAGTGTAAGCTGGTAGCCCCACGCAGATGCCACGATTGGGCTGGTTAACTCCGGGTAGGGACTTAAAAGCCGGTGACTGCTCTGACGGGTGAGAGTCTGTAATTGCTGTAACTCACTCTCAGCCAGGTCAGGCTGGTAGGTGATCCAGATCACGCCGTGTTCGAGCGAGTGGACTGCATTTTCATTCGGTATGGGCGTGGTATAGACACCGCAGTTTTGCCAGGCCGCATTGTGCGCGCCGCCTACAGGTGGGGTTTGAGCGTAATTAACCGATTCTGTGGTATGGCTGCGGTCCAGGTTAGAGAATGTTTGGACCCCTTCAATTGAGCCTACCCCCCTGGAAGAATTATTATTGACCACCAGGATTACTACAAGAATTAAAAGTGCTGCTACAGCGCTGATACCGATAATCATAGGAGTATTACTCCGTCTGGATCGATTGCGTTGCTTTGCGTAGCGCTGTGCCTTATTCTTTCCAGGTGAAGCTTTGCCAGAGGTTGTTGTCATGGGTTGGTCCTTTCGTATTGATCTCAGGCTTGAATGCCAATCCCACTTGTGAGCCGGGAGTATGCTGGAGAGCCACTAATAACCCTAAATATAATGTATAAATCATATCTTATTTAGAATATTTCATTAGAAATCAAGCGTGTGGGATAATTGGGATAGCATGCAAGTCGGGAAAAACAATAAACGCTAACAATATTCATCGTTTATGGCTAAGGTGATTATGGAAAAACAAGCGAGTTCAAGCGGGATACGCGGAGTTCTCTTACACCATCATCCCTCAGCATTCCTGCTCGCCGCACAATTGCTGCTGCTGATCTTGTATGCAGTGTTCGATGGGCTCCACAGTGAGCGGGCGTTTATCAGCGCCCTGGGTGTGGTGATCCTGGTCCTGGTGGTCTGGGTTGTCAGCCACAGTCCCGGTGTGGATTGGATTGCATGGCTGCTTGCCATCCCGGCTTTCGTTTTGGCGCTGCTGTCAGCGTTTACCATCAACTCAAACTTGTTGGTACTGTCATCGTTGTTAGACGCGGCCTTATATTTTTTTGCGGCTGGCAGCCTGATCGCTTACATGTTGGAGGATTATGTAGTAACGATTGACGAATTGTTCGCTGCTGGCGCCACCTTCACTTTGCTCGCCTGGGGATTTGCCTACTCGTATTTAGTCGTTGAGATTTTAGTGCCAGGAAGCTTTGTCGGGCCGTTAAATCTGGACCGTGCGGCGACTTTTATCGAGCTGTTGTTCGTCAGCTTCACCAATTTGTCAGCAACCGGTTTGAGTGATATCGTACCCGCCAGCACACCTGCACGCGTGCTCATCATGATTGAACAATTTGCCGGGGTGGGTTATATTACGATCGTCATTTCCAGGCTGATTGGGTTAATGGGCAAGCGACAGATCCGCAAACCAGGATAAAAATCGGTGCGACAGATTAACCAGAAGGAGAAAAAAGCGCTTTCCACTCACAGAAAGCGCTTTTAAATTATAAGCAATGTTGCTGGCCCGGTGAATTAATAATCAGCCTTCAGCTTGAGAGGCTTGGACTGTTGTTGTGCGAGTTTTCTTCTTGGGTTTTTTCTTGGTCGCAGTCTCTTTCTTGCTGCCCCTGGCTGTTGTTTTCTTCTTTTTTGCCGCGGGCTTGGAGGCAGTTGTCTTGGGCTTGGTAGTCGTTTTCTTCTTCGGTTTTTTCTTGGCGCTGGCCGCGGTTTTAGCGCCTGTGGTTGTCTTTGGCTTTTTCTTGCGCCGAGGTTTCTTTTTCTCGGCCGCATCTGCGTCGGCTAGCTCGCTGATAGCTGGAAGTAGCTTGACCAGCAGCATGGAGATCAGTTTGGCTGCAACTGGAGAGAGCTTGAACCTGGTTTCCAGGAACTTTGCCACTTCGTTCTTCGCTGAGGTCTTGCTGCGTGTCACAGCCGCGCGGGTGGTATTGAGTAAGTCGCCCTCACCAGCGAGGAACTCATTCACCGCTTTATCTACCAGCCCTCCGGACTGCCATGCGGCAGCTTTCAGGCTGGCGACCAATATATTCTTGTTTTGCTCAGTGGCACTTTTTCCACTCAGTCCCAGGGAATCTTCCAGTTCATCAGGGATCATCTGCGAGAACAAATCAGGTAGTGATTTTTCATCCATAATTGTTTCCCTCTGAGAAGTTTTATTGCATAGCTCTAGTATACAGAAAACCCTGACACCCAGAACAGCCAATATCCAACAAGTTCTCTGATGGTCGAGGGGCATCGAGCGTTATGACAAACGACTACGGCTGATGAATTTAATCTTTTCAATGTATAAATAGTATATAACATATAGGCTGCAAGGTCAGGTAGCAGAATGATTCGCATTCCAAGAATCTCACATATGGGCGAGCTGCTCGCGAAAGGTAGGCTCGATGGATATCCGGGATGCTTATAACGAATGGTCATCAACTTATGACTCCGACAGCAACCGGACGCGGGATCTGGATGAACGCGTCCTGCGAGAGCATTTTTCCAGTTTCTCTGGCGGGATTGCACTTGAGATCGGTTGTGGGACAGGCAAGAACACGACCTTCCTTTCTCTGAAGTGTGCGCGGGTGCTGGCATTCGATTTTTCAAAGGCGATGCTTAAGAACGCTAAGGAGAAGGTAACTGCATCCAACACCCTGTTCTGTCTCGCCGATCTAACGCATCCCTGGCCAATTCCGCTGGCCTCGGTGGATTGGGTGGTCTGTGATCTGGTGCTGGAGCACATTGAAGACTTAACCTTGATCTTTTCTGAAGCATTTCGCTGCCTCAAGCCAGGCGGCCGTTTCTTAATCTCTGAGCTGCACCCTTTCAGGCAGTATCAGGGGACGAAAGCCAACTTCCACACTAATTCTAATCATATTGAGATCCAGTCTTTCGTGCACCATATCAGCGATTTTCACAGCGCGGGCAGATCAACTGGCTTTGGGCTTGAAGACTTTCAGGAATGGTGGCACCCGGACGATCAAAATAAACCTCCCCGGATCATCGCATTTCGATTTACCAGGCCGAGTCAGGCTTGAGAGATGCCCTATCGGGAGTATAGCGTATGAGTTTAGAACTGCGCTCTTGTGGTGATGTATAAGATTAAATCAAGATACATTAGCGGATGGGCAAGCTATAGAATTGGTCAGTAGAGAAGGATTACTACCTGAGGAAACGATGGATTCTAATAACGGCAATACACTGGAACAATTTTTGGAGCGCAATCCGGAGCACATTCGTGAGCTGGTTTTCAGGGCGCGTGCATTAATTCTCTCTGTGATGCCAGGCGCGATCGAGCAGCTCGATATCCCTGCCAACCTGGTTGCATATGGCATAGACCGGACATATAAAGGGCTGATCTGTGGTATCGCCATCTACAAGAACTATATCAACATTATGCTGGCGCGCGGGGCGTCGCTACCCGATCCGGAAGGCTTGTTAAGGGGTACCGGGAAGAAGGCGCGCCATATCAACATCCAGCAGACTGCTGATCTCGATGTTCCTGGTGTGCGCGAATTGCTAGAAAAAGCGCTTCAGGAAATGGGTTAGTCTTGCGGAGCTATGGTTCATTGATCTGAGTAATTATTTTGGTTTGCATTATCTGTGGTACACTTATGCAGTAGTTTGATAAGCAGGTCATCTTTGTCTGTTTTACAAATAGTTGTGTGGGCCAGGGCTCGCCCTGGCTCAATTTTTTTTATAATAAAGGATCTATTGTGAGTTTTGATACATTTTCTTTTCACCCGCACATCAAAGCGGGTATTTTATCGGCTGGTTATACCACCCCCACCCCTATTCAAAGTCGTACGATACAACCCGTCTTAGACGGCCGCGATGTATTGGGACTGGCCCAAACCGGCACGGGTAAGACCGCTGCGTTTGTGCTGCCTATCTTGCAGCGTCTCTTAGATGGGCCGCGCGGCAAGCTGCGGGCATTAATTCTATCCCCCACCCGCGAGCTGGCCGAACAGACCCATATGGTCATTCGTGAATTGGGTGGTCGAACTGGCTTGCGCAGCCTGACCATATATGGTGGTGTGAGCGCAGTACCCCAGATCAAAGGCTTGCGCGCCGGTGTGGATATCGCCGTAGCCTGCCCAGGCCGCCTGCTCGATTTGATGAGCCAGAAGGCCGTTGATCTGCGCGGCATTGAAATCCTGGTCATCGACGAAGCCGACCGCATGTTTGATATGGGCTTTTTGCCATCCATCCGGCGCATAGTTATCGCGCTCCCCAAAAATCGTCTGACCCTGTTATTCTCGGCTACCATGCCCCCCGAGATTCGCGGCCTGGCAATGGATTTTATGACCCGGCCCGTGACGGTTGAGATCGGCGCCTCGCGCCCGGTGGAGTCCGTCCAGCAGGCAGTTTACCCGGTTGAACAAGAGGGAAAGTATGCGACGCTGTTAGCCTTGCTTCCCAAAGGCGGCGATGGGCAGGTTCTGGTTTTCACCCGCACCAAGCATCGCGCCAAGAAACTGGCTCAGCAGCTGGTCAAAGCCGGGCATTCGGCAACCTCTTTGCAGGGCAACCTTTCCCAGAACCAGCGTCAGGCTGCTATGGATGGTTTTCGGAGCGGGCGTGTAAAGGTGATGGTCGCCACTGATATCGCCGCACGCGGCATTGATGTCACGCAAATCTCGCACGTAATCAATTTTGACGCACCGGATACAGCCGATGCCTACACTCATCGCATTGGGCGTACCGGACGTATGGCCAGGCTGGGCAAAGCAATTACCCTGGCGACGCCTGACGACAGACCCATCATCCGCTCCATCGAACGCCTGCTTGGCCGACCTTTAGAGCGTCTGAAGCTCGCCGGAATGGAAGAGCATCAGGCTATTGTAATGAGATCCTGATCCTGCTCAACAGGGGAATCAAACCCAACAGAATTTTTCTGTACGCACGGTATGTTAGAAAACGACGAGTTTTGGGATTTTTATTGGGAGATCCACCTGCAAGAGATGGAAAATCTCGGCAAGCGCGAAGCGATTCTGGCAGCTTCGCGCCTGGTGCGGCAGATCTCTCGCCAGAGGGAACAGCCGCTGCGGATTTTGGAACTGGGATGTGGCGAGGGGCAAGTTGTTGGTAGTTTGATCAACGCCCATTCTCAGTTGTGCGCCAGCCAGATTGTTGTGGGCGTTGATTACAATGCACAGTCACTTGCGCACTGCCGGTGGGATTTCCCTGGCTGGCAGTTTTTGAACGGCGACTTCACCGATCAGTCTCTCCTGGCAGGGCTGGGCCAATATGATCTGGTCTTGCTGGTGAATGCGCTGCACGAGGTTTATTCAGCGGAATATTCAACTGAGCTGGGCGAGGTGAATGTCACGCTCGCCAAACAACGTGTGGAAGAAGCTCTGGCAAGGGCAGTTAACTGCCTCGCACCGCAAGGCTGGCTGGTGTTATTCGATGGTTTGGAGCCTGCCGGCAATCCGCAAGACCTGCTGCAAGTACGGTTTCTGGACAGCCAGGCCTGGGGCGATTTTCAAGATTTCGCCAGCCAGTACCAGCCTTTTCGCATTTCCTATCGTAAACTCGACCCCCCCCTGAATATCGAAATTAAACGCCGTGATTTCACGCGCTATATAACCAAATCGATCTTTCTCGGAAAATCCCTCTGGCAATCAGAACGCCGGGAGAGCTACCAGTACTTCACATTGAATGAATTTCAAGCTGCTTTTGCGCGCCTGGGGATGGAGATTGTTGAACTGCGTACTCTGACCGTCAATGCTGATAAATGGCATCGTCTGGTCGAGATTGTATCTCCCACGGAAGATTTCCCCGACGAGCATATTTTGATCCAGGCGCGCAGAGGATAACCTGGATCACTGCGTGTTTCTGACGGTATACATTCGCCGGTTTTGTTCAAGCCTAAAAAGTGGGGAAGACCTGAGGTTTGGTTTCAAGGGCTGGGTGAGTTGTGGTAAATTTAGTGTATATGGTTGCACCAACGATGTTTGCAACTCATGATGGTAGCGATCTCCAATTCTTAGTGGTTCCTTGACGCTTTAGTAAAACCAGACTCTACAAGGTGAATGCCATGGTCGAATATCCTTTCACCAAAGCTAACCGCCTGCAATTAGCACATGCCTTTCATCAGGTTGAGCATGTTGATCTGTCGATTGACTGTGTTATCGAAGGGCAGATGGGGCACGCATTCGTTGACCAGATAGAAAGCCCGCTGGTTTATAAAATCCAAACCGGCCCGTTCGTATACATGGCAGGTGAGCCAGCCTGCCCGCAAGGCCAGGAGATGCTCGATAGTATTCCCCAGGGTATGCTACTGATGCCATCCAGCCCAGGATGGTTGCAAGCTGCCCTGGCTTTCTATAAGGAAGGGTTACGACCCTTTGACCGCTATCGTTTTTCTGCGGCGCAATTGAGTCTTGAGCACCTGCAGACATGCCGCGCATCCACCCCATTTGATCAATTAATCCAACGCATGCAACTGCCTCTTGCCCAAGAATTTTGGGGGCAAGAACACTTCATCGATCTCTCTGATTATGATTCGCCTGCAGATTTCATTCAGCGCGGTATCGGATATACCTTTAGCCAACAGAACAACGTCGTTGGAGCCGCCTATGCCTCCCTGGTGTGTAGCCGAGGCATCGAGGTGAGTATTTTTGTAGAGGATAACTACCGCAGACAAGGTTTGGCAACCGCCCTTGCCAGTCATTTGCTGGGGTGGTGTCTGGAGCATAACCTGGAGCCTCACTGGGATGCGGCAAATCCCGAGTCTTGCAGTTTGGCTATGAAACTCGGTTACAAGGCGCTTGGAAGTTATGAGGCCCACTACCTATGGACAAAATAATCGAATGGTTACTGCAAGGGCCACCCTGGGTCGGATATCGCACCCGGCTGGATTTGTTGGGTGAGGCTGAAGATTCACCCAATGTAGCACAATCCCGAGAGGCAATGCTTGCTCATCCCCAGGTGCAGGGCTTGGTGGCTGAACTGTCTGAGTGGCCTGGTTCACTCCTGTCCAGCCATAAGAGCGCCGGGCATCTCTTGCATAGGCTGACCTTTGTAGCGGATTTGGGGCTAAAGCAGGGCGATCCAGGGATAGATAGCGTCATAGACCGCATCCTAAAACACCAGGCAAACACCGGTCCGTTTCAAGTATTGATGAATATTCCCCAGCATTTTGGTGGCTCAGGTGAAGATGTGTGGGCCTGGGCTTTGTGCGATGCGCCACTGATCCTGTATGCGCTCGTCAAATTTGGCCTGGGCGATGACTTACGAGTCCAGATGGCCATGCAACACTTGCTTTCACTGGTCACCGAGCATGGCTGGCCTTGCGGCGTCTCCCCAGAGCTGGGCAAGTTTCGCGGGCCTGGGCGCAAGGATGACCCCTGCCCATACGCTAATCTGGTGATGCTAAAAACACTTGCTTTACGAAAAGACTGGCAGGGTCTTCCGGCCAGCCAGACTGGGGCAGAAACCTTACTTCGCCTGTGGGAAGGTCGGTTGATGCTCCACCCTTACCAATTTTATATGGGCACAGATTTTTGCAAACTAAAAGCCCCCCTGGTTTGGTATGATGTCCTGCATGTGGCGGATGTATTAACTCGTTTTCCCTGGTTGTGCTCTGACCCACGCCTTATAACTCTGGTGGATGTGATCCACGAGCAAGCTGGTGAAGAAGGCCGTTTTATCCCGGGCTCAATCTGGACCGCCTGGAAGGATTGGGATTTCGGCCAGAAAAAAGAACCTTCACGTTGGCTGACGCTTATAGCTCACAGGCTATTTCAAAGGATGGGCTGATCCGGGTAATTTTTGGCAGACAAAAAGTTCCAGGCCAATTGGGATCTGGAGGGTTGGATGGATAGAGGGGTAGTCGCAAAAATGCTGGTGCGGGTAGAGAACTGGGAACAATCGGCTAACTCGCGGGCAGTTTTCCTTGTTGTTATATGATACGGACGATGTTGCGTGAGTTGTGGTAAATTTAGATGTTTTTAGAACATACCCTCGTCTGGAAACCACATAAACAACAAAGGCAGCCATTATGGAAATCATTGACTTTATTTGGGTGGGTCTGGCGGCGGTCGCAGCAGGCGCAGTGAACGCCATCGCCGGCGGCGGTACGTTGATCACTTTTCCAGCCTTGATCGCGGTGGGATTGCCGGCGGTCGGAGCCAGCATCACGAATACGGTAGCTCTGGTGCCCGGTTACTTAGGGGCTACTTTGGCGCAGTCGGCCGATCTGCGTGGGCAGAAGGCGCGTTTGTGGCTGTTGATCCCTGCCAGTGTGGTAGGCGGGATCATTGGCGGAATTTTACTTTTGAATACTGGCGAACGACTTTTTCGCTCGCTAATCCCATTTTTGATCTTATTGGCTTCTGGCTTGTTAGCCGTGCAAGATCCGCTGCGCGCCTGGTTGGTAAAGCGTTCCAAGCAAAACGGTGTGCAGGCGACTTCTGAATCCTGGGCCTGGCTGCCAGTTGGACTGGCTTCTATCTATGGAGGCTATTTCGGCGCAGGCTTGAGCGTGATTGTTCTGGCAGTCCTGGGGCTTACCCTGGAAGATTCGCTGACCCGCTTGAATGCTTTAAAGCAGGGTATTTCTTTCAGCGTGAATATTGCCGCAGCGATATTTTTTCTGTTCTCCGGTCAGGTGGTCTGGCCGGTAGCATTGGTCATGGCAGTGGGGGCGCTGTTCGGTGGTGTGCTTGGCGGGCGCATTGCCAGCCGTATCAAACCTTCTACGCTGCGCTGGACGGTGGTGACGATTGGCGTGGTGGTTGGTGTCTATTATCTGCTTGGTTAATGAAAATCAGCAGGGATGATTTGATAGCGATGGATGAGCATTCTCAACTTCTGGCGCTGTACGATCTGCACCAAAGAATTGAATTAGAAATCCCTGGCGTCCGAAAAGAAAGAACGCCGCATGTGTTGCGTTTCATCCGCCCTGCACCGGGAATGAATTTTGTTTCCTATGCCTGGCTGGATGAAGTCAATGTCGATGCGGTGATTCACGAACAGGTCGACTATTTTGTGCAGTTTGACCAACCCTTTTCCTGGCAGATCATGGACCACGATCGTCCGCATGATCTAAGCAAACGATTGTTGGCGCATGGTTTTTCTGCTGACGATGATCCCAGTGCGGTTATGCTTTTGGATTTGCAGCAATGTGATGCCGAATTGTTCCAACCTGTTAGCCTGGATATTCGCCGCGTCACTAAACTTGATGGTTTGGACGATGTGGTTGAAATTGAGGAACAAGTGTGGGGCGGCAGTTTTGCCTGGCTCAAGCAGCGGCTGGGGAGTCATCTGGTTATCCCGGATTATCTGAGTGTATACGTGGCGTATGTGGATAGGCGGCCAGCCAGCACAGCCTGGACCTATTTCCCGCCTAACAATCCATTCGCCAGCCTGTTCGGCGGCGCGACAGTGCCCATACATCGCAAAAGCGGGCTATACACAGCATTGCTGGCGCATCGGGTGCAGGAAGCCCACCAGCGCGGCAGGCGCTTCTTAACGGTTGGCTGCAATCCCAACAGCCGCCCGATTGTCGCCCAACACGGTTTTCAATTCCTGGCTTATCATTACGATTATGAGTTCAACAGGTCTAATAAACTCGGTTAAGTGTTCACCCATTCTCAGGATAAACTCCTGATACCCGAGGCAGTTCAAATGCAATCCATGCGTGAGCTTTATCGGATAGGTCATGGGCCATCCAGCAGCCATACCATGGGCCCGCGCAAGGCTGCGGAAGAAGTGCGGGCGCGTTTCCCTGAAGCCTCCGGTTTCCGGGTAACCCTGTATGGCAGCCTGGCAGCTACCGGGCGCGGCCATTTGACCGATCACGCCATCCAGGATGCACTTACACCAACGCCGGTCGAATTCATCTGGCGCGCCAAGGAGCTGCTGCCTGAACATCCCAATGGAATGCTGTTCGAAGTCCTGGACGAGGCAGGCTCAGTCCAGGGTGCTCTCCAAATTTACAGTCCGGGTGGTGGAGCAATCCAGATCGAGGGCGAACTGCACGCCACGCCGCCGATTTACAACCTGACCACGATGAATGACATCCTTAAGTACTGCACACAGGCAGGCAAAACCCTGTGGGAGTATGTCGAAGAGTGTGAAGGCGATGTGATCTGGGAATACCTGGCGCAGGTGTACAGGGTGATGCAGGCTGCGATTGAGCGCGGTCTGAAGGCAGAAGGTGTCTTGCCGGGTGGATTGGGTTTGCCACGCCGCGCCTGGAACTTCTATCGCAAGATCCAGTTGAATGGGGGCGAGCTGCGCTCGGAGGGCTTCATGCCAGCCTATGCCCTGGCTGTGGCAGAGGAAAATGCCTTCGCCAGCGAAATTGTCACTGCACCTACCTGCGGCTCCAGCGGTGTGCTGCCGGCAGTCTTACGACATGTTCGAGATACCGTAGAAACTGAAGAGATCCATTTCCTGCGCGCCCTGGCTACGGCTGGTTTGGTGGGCAATCTGATCAAGCACAATGCTTCCATCTCTGGAGCAGAAGTAGGCTGCCAGGGCGAGGTAGGCGCGGCCTGTGCGATGGCGGCTGCGGCGGCTACCCAATTGATGGGCGGCTCGATTCGCCAGATTGAGTATGCCGCCGAAATGGGATTGGAACATCATCTGGGGCTGACCTGCGACCCGGTCAGCGGGCTGGTACAAATCCCCTGCATCGAACGCAATGTTTTTGGAGCCACGCGCGCCCTGGATTGCGCCAACTTTGCCCTCTATTCGGATGGCAGTCATCGCGTCTCGTTTGATGAAGTGGTGCGCGTGATGGCCGTCACCGGACGCGCTCTGCCTGCAATGTACCGTGAGACTTCCGAAGGTGGGCTGGCAATCGTGTACCGTTTTCCACCTGAGAGTCCATCCTGAGTTCTCGACTGGCTGCTTGCGAATTAACCTGACCGGGTTTGAACGATCAGGCAGGCAGTTGAGTATTTTTATGCACCAGTTTTAGATTCAGGTTTACATTTTATTGGTGGTTCCTAACGATTTAAGGAGGTATTTGCATGTCTGACCAAAACCCTGACCCCCAGCGGCCGTATTTTGGAAAAACGTATGGCATTGACCCATCCTCAGCAGGGCTGCTGCCCTGGAGCTGGGTCACTGAACAGATGGCGCGCTCACGCAATTACTGGATCGGCTCAACCCGCCCGGATGGCAGGCCGCATGTCGCGCCGGTGTGGGGTGTATGGTTGGATGGCGTCCTGTACTTCAGCACAGATCGCTCTTCGCGCAAGAGCCGTAACCTGGCGGTCAATCCGCAGGTGGTGGTCCATCTGGAAAGCGGCGACGATGTTGTGATCCTTGAAGGGGTTGTGGATGAACTGCGTGATCTAGAGCTGTATAAACAGGTTGCCAGGGCTTACAACGCCAAGTATGAGGGATTATTCATGGATGAGGCATCCCTTAGTGGCTTGGTGTATGCAGTACGCATTCAGGATGCCTTTGGCTGGCTGGAGCAGGATTTTGTGCGCTCTGCCACACACTGGAAATACCCTTTCTGAAGCATACTTATATCCTGCTGATATCGATGAATTGACAATGCTCTTTCGATGCGAGAATTTCTCGAGCGAAAAGCGAGCTGGCTAAAGCTGAAATGCCCCCAAGCTCTTACTTGACCAATCTATCTTATGCGCTGCGGAGACGGTAGCCAACGCCCGGCTCAGTAATAATCAACACCGGTCGTGTAGGATCTGGTTCAATCTTGCGGCGCAGATTGCTGATGTTCACCCGTAAAAGGTGGGTTTCTTCTTCACTGTAACGCGACCCCCATACCTTTTGGAGAATTTGCTGGTGAGTGAGCACTTTATCAGCGTTCTGAATTAACACGCGCAGCAAATCGTACTCCGTGGGAGTAAGATTTACTTCTTGATCGGAAACGGTAACGCGACGGTGGATGAAATCTACCTGCAAGGTACCCACGATAAAAACGGGTTCGATATGGTTGGCATGGCTGGTGCGTCGAATGACACCGCGTACGCGTGCCATGAGTTCACCGATGCCAAAAGGTTTGGTCAGATAATCGTCGGCGCCCGCATCCAGGGCTTCGATCTTATCAATCTCTCGATCGCGCACAGACAGCACGATAATCGGTACCTGGGTCCATTCGCGCAATTGGCGCGTAACTTCCAATCCATTCATATCTGGAAGACCTAAATCGAGAAACACAATGTCCGGACGATGCTCGGCTACAGCAGACAGGGTTTCAGCGCCGGTAGCAACCTCGAAGATGGTATGCCCATGGGTGACGAGGGAGGCGCGTAAAAACCTGCGGATGGCGCGTTCATCATCCACGACCAGGATACGCAATCCTTTTTCTTCTACACTCATGATAGATGTTCCTTGCCGTTTGCGAACGGCAATATAATTTGGATCAGGGTTCCACCACCGGGACGATTTTCAGCCCAGATCCGTCCCCTATGCGCCTCAACAATACCTTTGCTGATCGATAGCCCCAGCCCGGTCCCGCTGGTATCTTGCTGCTTGCTGCGGAAGAATTTATCGAAGATACGGTCCAGGTGTTCTGGCAGTATTCCGCTGCCCCGATCCGCTACACCCAGTAGCACACCGTCGGTGTGTGGGCGAGCCTGAATCTCAAGTGTGGTTCCCTCGGGCGAGTACTTGGCTGCATTATCGAACAGGTTGACCAGCACCTGAGCCATTAAAGATACATCAACCTGTATTAAGGGGAGATCCTCTTCAATTGATACATTTAATGCCAGAGGATAACGCCGCTCTGTATAGCGCGCCAGTGCAATACCAATTAAGTCCTGAACATCGCATGGCTCCAGGATTAATTGGAACGCCCCGGCTTCGAGGCGCGTCATGTTCAGCAAGTTGCTTACCAGCAGATTCATGCGCTGCGCCTCGCCATACGCGGTATCGACCAACTCTTGCCAGACCGACCATCCCATCGGCGTGGAACTTTCAGGCTGTGTGGCTTCTGCTAACGTACTGAGTGCACCAGTAATGGAAACTAAAGGGGTTCGCAATTCATGGCTGATGGAGCTGAGTAGAGCAGACTGCAAGCGTTCGGTGGTTTGGAGAATCTGAGCCTGGCGGGCTTGCTCAGCCAACTTTGCCCGCTCGATCGCCAGAGCCGCCAGATTGGCGAAACCCTCCAGGAGTTGTCTCTGTTCCTGGGTGAGATTTCCTGGTTTAGCCTCCTGCCAGATATCCATTGTACCTACGATACCGTGTACAGTTTTAAGAGGCATCGAATATGCCCCAGGCTGAGCAGGGTTTTGCGGTCCTTCTGGCAGGCGGATGCTCGCTTGTAGACCAAAGGTTTCGCTGACGTGGCGGACAACAGAAGCCAGCATTTCGTCCAGCTTGAGCGCACCGGTCAAGTCGCGGCTAAGCGAATTCAGGGCAGCAGTGTGACGCTCGCGCCGGTCAAGGATTTCGAGTTGGTTACGCAAGGTAGCTGCGGTGGTGCTGATGATCAAACCAACCACCAGTAAACCCAGGAAAGTGATCAGATATTGTGTATCGTGGACATTCAGGCTAAAACGTGGCTCGATTAAAAAATAGTCAAAAAAGAGCACACTCAGGATTGAAGCCAGAATCGCTGGCCCGCGACCCAGGTAGATCGCGGATAAGACCACGACTGCCAGGAATAGCATCACCAGATTAGCTGGCTCGAGAATCATATGGATAGGCAGACTGATCAATGTAACCAGGACTACCAGCGCGATGCTGATTGTATAACGCCAGAATCGGCTCATACGATAACCAAACCCGCGCAGGTAGATCGACCTCGTCTCCCCTTGTCGTTTGCTTGAATTATCGTCCCGGGTTGTTTCCATAATCCTTGCCAACATACCTGGTCGGGCTATTTGACGTGGTAGGGAACTTCAACGATCACGATATCATCCCGGTTAAGCAGTACTTTGCGCAGAGTCTCTGCTGTACGCATGTGAAGAAAATTCTGCCAACCTGACCGCGGTCGAAACTGGGGCACCACGATCGTCAGAATCTCGTTTGGGCGGCGGATACTCTCCAGTCGCGTGATGTAATTGAGCAGTGGCTCTACCAACAAGCGGTAAGGAGAATTCAAGATCACCAGACGGACGCCTTCACCCCAGATTTCCCATTTCTTTCGTATTTTATCAGCTTCGGTCTCGTCAATAGAGACATGTACGACGGTAATATCATCCGAGATGGTACGTGCAAAGCGCAGTGCAGCCAGGGTTCCCTGATGCACGCCACTGACAGGGATGATAACCCGATTATGGCTGGCATGGATATGGTTGCTCTCATTCTCCAGCGAAAGCTGTCGGGCCAGATTCTTGTAATGGTGGTGGATTGAGAAAAAGATCATCACCAGTGTCGGCGTGAGGATGACGACAATCCAGGCGCCGTCCTTGAATTTGGTAATGGCAAAAACGATCATCACAATAAAGGTAGCAACCGCTCCCAATCCATTAATGATCATCTTCACCAGCCAGCGTTTGTCGAAGCGCAGGACTGAGCCCGGCTCTTTTACCTCCACGCCTGGTTCCAGATGCCCAGATTTCCACCAGCGTCGGGCCATCCCAGTTTGAGACAAAGTAAAAGACAGGAAAACGCCAATGGCATACAGTGGGATCAGGCGGGTCACACTGGCCTGAAAGAGGATGATCAACAGGCTGGCGATCCCTGCCAGGGCTACAATCCCGTAAGAGTATACCAACCGGCTGCCGCGATAAGTAAGCTGGCGGGGTAGAAAGCCATCTCCAGCATGCAGAGCGCTCAAGCGAGGAAAGTCAGCAAAAGCAGTATTTGCTGCCAGCACCAGGATGATGGCTGTGCCGGCAATAACGCCCAGGTAAATGATCCTTTGACCGCCAAATATAGTCCGGGCTATCTGGGAGATTACAGTTTCCACCTCCGAAGGCACAGCCCCCACCTGACCGGCTAGAAAAGTGATACCCAGGAAGAGCGATCCCAGGATCAACGCCATCCAGATCAGAGTAATCCCGGCGTTTTTGCTGCGCGGCTCTTTGAAAGCTGTAATCCCGTTAGATATAGCCTCAATGCCGGTCAGCGCGGCTGTGCCGCTGGAGAAGGCATGCAAAATCAGGAACGGCGTCACTGTGGTCAGCGCGCCTACCAGATGGATCTCGGGTGGATCAACCACCATCCCGAGTCCACCCGTGAAATAGCGGAACAATCCAACGCCCACGGTGAGGAACATCACCACAACAAAGAAATAAGTTGGTATGGCAAACAGAGTTCCTGATTCTTTCACGCCGCGCAAATTGGCTAACATAATTAACATAACCAGGATCACAGCAACATGCACGCGGTAAGGATACAGGACCGGATAAGCGGAGACGATCTGTGCAACGCCCGCGGAAATCGATACAGCTACGGTAAGGATGTAATCGGTAAGTAAGGCAGCTCCGGCGGTCTGGGCGGGGAGCTCACCCAGATTGTCGCGGGCGACAATATAGGCTCCACCGCCGCCTGGATAGGCATGGATGGTTTGCTCGTAGGAAATGGTAACGATAGCCATCAGCACCGTAATGGCAATCGAAATCGGGAAAGCATAACCGAATGCCGCTGTACCTGCCAGAGCCAGGATCATCAGGATTTCCTGGGAGGCGTAGGCAGTGGAGGACAGAGCATCCGAGGCAAACACTGCCAGACCGATCAGTTTGCCGATGGTCTGGTGGGGAGCGTCGGCAGTTTGCAGCGGGCGACCGATTAACCAGGTGCGCCAGGAGGGTGAAGTGATTGAGTTTGCTTCTTCTGTAAATATATTCTTGTTTAGCTTTTGTGTATCCATTGCGATTTACCAACAGGTCAAACCTAATAATCTCCATCCGTACTTAATAACGGAAAGTAAGGAAATCCGCATACATATGAATTAGATTGCTTGCCTGTTGGGTTATAGCCTGAAAGACGACAAAATGAGGTCAAAGTTAAGCTAGAAAGTGTCAAGGATGTGTCAAGAGCCTGGAAACACAAAACCGCCCTTCCTGTCTGGAAGAGCGGTTTTGACTAGAGATGGAGGGAGTTAGCTCCCTAACAGATTTTAATAAGTCACGCGTGGCTCAAGTTGCGCTGCCTCAGCCACCCACTTCTGAACCTCTTTAAGGGTGGGCACACGCCGCACAAGTTTCTTTTCCTGATTGGTATCAACCATGGCTTTGTACAAATTTTCTGGGTTACGGTTCTTGAGCTCTTTCACCGTATCCACACCTGCTTCTTCGAGCAGATCACTGTACTCTTCACCAATGCCTTTGATGCGCATCAGATCGGCCAGGTTTACCCATTCCAGGATGAGTTTCTCGGTGATACCAGTCTGTTCAGCGAGGACCTCGCGACCCTTACGCCCGGCGCCTTTATCCAGCAAGGCTTCAACAGTTTTGATTCCCGCCCCGGCCAGTTTTTCGGCATAGACGGGCCCGATCCCTTCGATACTGACGATCTTCATGTTTGTCCTCCTAAATTGTCTTTCAAGATTGTGTAAATTATATCCCAAAGGAGTTACGCAGTTCGGGAGTAATGAGAGGATTGGATCGACATAGATTGTCCAATCACCCCTGTCCTCCTAACAAATCCGCAAGTCCTATCTTAATCACTTGGTGTAGAGCCTGAATCGCTTGAGTTATCAACAGGCTCTGATGCTTCCAACGGTGTTTGTGGAGAAAAGCTGCTATGTGAACCAGCATACGGCGATAAAGGTGGTGCAGCGCTTTCCGGGGCAGGTATGGAGGGTTGGGGTGCAGCAACCGGTGGGTTAAGTTTCAGTTGTAGCTCCTCAACCTGGGCCAGTTTCTCTACCAGGCTCTTTTCCAGGGCGGCAATTTTTTTGCGCTGCCGGGAGAGGTTCATTTTGTTACGGATCAGTGATGGCAGGTAGGCGAGAAATGCGATGACTACACCCAGCGCCAAGGCAACGAGTAAAACCAGTGCCAGAGATCCTGGAATTTCCCACATGAAGATGGAAATTGTGATCGGGGCTGTGTTCTGCAGGGCAAATAAAACCGCAAAAATCGCAATGATGAGCGCTAAGACTAGAAAGACCATGATTTTATCTCCTTTTAGATAGAGATATTCTAGTACGTTTATCGAATTATGCTTATCATAATTCCTTTTTAGTGTGTTGTCCACGCTTTAATGTAAGTAACTCATGACACTCAGCGTAAGGCTAACCAGCAAAATAGTGGCCTGCACTATTTACTTCACTATCTGGGCTCTGTTCATCGAAGTGATGCATGTTTTGTACCTGTTAAAGACTTACCAATATGATTACTTCATCCGCTATATACAATCGAAGGGCCAGGAGAGCATACTGGAGCATTTTTAAAACAAACCTAATTGAGTAGGTTTCGGTTCTGAAGGTGTGCTATTTTCAAGTAGCCAGCCTGGTAATTTGCTGTAGTGTTCAGGAAAAGGATGTGGAAAGGGTAATCCACCCTTTTGTAAGAGCAAACGGTTCCCGTCTGGCATTGCGTCATGGTTGAGCACAAAGACCGGTATCCAGCCAGCCTTCAGGGTTTCGGTTGCTCCAGCCCAGGTACCACCCTTTTCAGCATCACTGGCGACGATGATGGCATAATCTGCCAGGCAGTAGATCAACCGATTGCGCCCCATGGCTGCGCCCACAGAGAAACTAGCATTGGGCGAAGAAGGTGTTGCCAGGCAAAGATCGCCCCGCTCGAGAGCTCTTCGGATATCAGAATCGCGGATTGATCTTTCCAGGCTGTCGGCCAAAATACCTGCTGCCGAGCCGCGCGCATCCAGAGCGGCGGTCATGCTGAGGGTATCCACTCCCTTTGCCCCTCCTGAATAGAGCACCAGGCCAGATAGGGCACACGCGTTTCCGATAAAAGTTGCACAGTCCTGCCCGGCCTGATCCAAATGGCGTGAGCCAACCACCGCTATCCCCGGTTGACCTAATAAAGCTGGCTCTCCCGCGTAGAACAACACCATTGGAGCAGATTCTTTCAATCGCTGGCGGTAACGGGAAGGATAATCGGGGTCTACACGCGTCATCACCCGAATTCCCTTTAATGCCAGACGAGCGAGTTCATCGTTCACATCATCCTTGCGGTTCAATAAATTGACCAACCGTCCTGCCGCTTGATCAGTTAGATCGAGCTGTTTTTTTATGTCATAAACGCTCTGTCCCAGAAGCCCCTCTGGGCGACTCAATTCGGAAGCCTGGATTTTCCGTGCCAGGGGGTTCCATTCGCGCAAGGTGAGCGGGGTCAGATCAGAATTTTTTTCTAAACCCACGTATGAGCAAAGTAATAATAAAACCTGTGAATCGAGAGAAAGCATAGGGCTATTTACCTTCCGTTATGCATCTGCATGAATGGTACGGGTGAGTGTCAGGATATTCACAGCGCTTGCCCCTGAACGGTGTAGAACTCGATAAATTTCTTTAAGTGTAGCCCCAGAATCGAAAAGGTCATCTACGACCAACACGCATCTGCCTCTGACTGGTTTATTTAGCTCGAAAGCCCCAGCCACATTAACCTGTTTTTGCGCAAGGGTATGCATCTCTTTCTGAGGAGCAGTTGGTTTCGATTTGACCAGCACAGGTAGAAACGTTAGCCCCAGCCTCTGAGCAAGAGCCCTGGCAAAACATGATACCGGGTCATTTGCACGCTCAATAGACGGCGGTACCGGTATCACAGCATCTACCTGGATCAGCTCAGGGTGATCCGAGGCCAAGGCTGTGGCTTGCTCAATTAAAACAGGCAGCACGGAAAGGTCACCTTGATATTTCAGACGGTAGGCTAACGCACCCGTAGGACTGCGATTCCAATCAGCGCCGGCAAATTGGCTGTGGAAGTCCAGCGCCCAGCCTGCTTGCCAGGGACCTGGCAGTTGGCGCGGGTGTGGACGAGAGAGGAATGTTGTGATGGGATCGTCTGGTGTAGTATTTAGCGGATTCTGGATTCTTACGCCAGTTACTAAACCTCCTCGCTTTACTTTGTGTAACCGATACAGAGCCTCAACAGCAGCCTTACGTACATAATCCTTCTCATAATGATTGCCTTCGATAATTTCCAACGCAGGGATAGCTTCTCTACCGGCAGTACGCCCCAATGCACGCACCACATATTGCCGTACTTGTGGCTTTTTTTCTTGCTCCAACAACTTCAAGAGCGGCTTTACTGCACTCGGATCACCAATTTTTCCCAATGCAGAAGCAGCCAACCGGCGAACATTACCATCTGGGGACTCCAGATAAGCAACCAGCTCAGGAGTGGCTGACTTCGAGCGAGATTCGCCCAGTGCAACTATATGCTGCAGTTCAGGTTTTTTGCCTCTAACTACCTTCCCAGACGTAATTTTAGGTTCCGTTGGCTGTTGTTTCATATTAAGGGGTATGGCAGTTTTGTTCCGTATGGCAGCTTCACCAAGTGGCGTTAATTTCAATACCGGATATTTTCCGCCGACCACCTTCAGGTAACCCATTTTAAGTAGCTGTTCAACGAGGTGTTTGAGCGCGCCCTGCGAAAAGACAGCTAATTTCCCATAGTAAGTATTTTTAGCATAGCCAAAGCGAAGAATATCTTTAGCTTTTGAACCCTGCAGGATCTGCGCAATTTTTTCGATCCCCACAGGGCTCGGCAGCCGGCGTACAGTATCCAGTACAATCAAAGCTGCGCGCTCTAAGGTTGCCAGCGCTCTTGAATGGTCGGTTGCAGGCAAAACCTGCTGGCGCGCCTGGCAGTTATCGCAGCATACCTCAGCTTCGCTTGGTCCCACGTCCCCAAAGTGGTTGAGGATAATGTTCCGCCGGCAGGAATTACTCTCAGCATATGCAATCATGGTTTCCAGCTGCGCATTGCGATGAGCCTGACGCTCGCGGTTCCTGGCAATAACATCCCGAATTTCTGACTCTAACCAGGCGTGAAGCGTTATACGCATCCACAGCCCATCATCATCCAAATGAGTAAGTGCGCCAGCCCGCTCCAACTCAGCCAGGCCGACCCTGACTTTTACTTCCGGCAAGCTGGTCTTGCAGGAAAGATCTGCCGTGGTGATCGACACTATCCCGTTTTTGCCTGACCTCAGTACATCATAAAGCTGATGTAGTTCTTGAAATGAAACGACGTTGTTCTCAATAAACCATTCCTGCAATGCCCGGTCTTCGGGAGCATATAAAAGTACAGCTCTGGCAGGCGACCCATCCCGTCCTGCGCGCCCAGCCTCTTGATAGTAAGCTTCCAGTGAGCCGGGTAAAGAATAATGGATAACCTGACGCACATCCGGGCGGTCGATGCCCATGCCAAAAGCATTGGTGGCAGCAACAATGGACAGATCGCCAGCTATAAATGCGTCCTGAATACGCGTGCGTTCTTCAGAGGTCAATCCGGCATGGTAATGCTGAGTCTCAATCCCTATGACTGTACGAGCAAATTCACTTACTTCTTCAGCCTCACGGCGCGTACCGGTATATACAATTGTTCCACCATCTGCCTGCTCAGGCAACAATACTTGTAAAGCTTTTAGCCGGTCGGTCAGGTTTGAAATATATCGCACAGACAAAACCAGGTTCGGACGGTTAAACCCGGTAACCACGCGTTGAGTTTGCATCAGGCCTAAAAGTCGCGCAATATCGTTCTGGACTTGTGGAGTCGCTGTGGCAGTTAGAGCCACTGTCAGGGGATCGCCTAACTCGGCGCGAAATTGGGCAATATACAGGTAATCAGGACGAAAATCATGCCCCCACTCCGAGATACAGTGAGCTTCATCTATTGCCAACATGCTAACTTCCAGCTTTTTTAAGAATTCACGGAACTGAAGACTGCGCAGACGCTCAGGAGCAATGTAGACCAGTCGGGATTTTCCCGCAGCCAAATCTTCCAAGCGCCGTTTTTGCTCACGATTAGCCAGGGTGCTGTTTATAAATGTGGCTGAGATGCCTCGCCGCTGTAGACTATCAACCTGATCCTTCATGAGAGCGATTAGAGGCGAAATCACCAGGGTTATGCCGGATAAGTATTGGGCGGCCAGTTGAAAGACCAGGGATTTACCCGATCCTGTTGGCATCACAACCAGGGTGTGTTGGCCATCCAGAATGTTTTGGATGGCTTCTGATTGACCAGGGCGAAAGCTGGCGAACCCGAAATGCATTCGAAGACTAGAATCAAGGCCTATGTTCAAGGTCATTTCCCCGACTGAACCAAAGCTAACGAGTATGCGAGCTCAAACAATCCTCAACCGATGCTAATTGTCCGAACTCCTTGATTGCCTACTAGGTACAGCTATTCTGGGTCAGATTTTGATTATAGCATGGGGACCGTTTGTTAAATAATTAGTGCCGCCTCTTGAAGAGACGACACCTATAAAAACTGTGCCCCCATGGGGATTCGAACCCCAGTTTTGGCCTTGAGAGGGCCACGTCCTGGGCCTCTAGACGATGGGGGCAGAGCGACGAAATTCTACCATGCACACCACCTCACGTCAACCAATTGCTTACTCATCTACGTGCCTTTTGAGATGAATTGCGGGCGAACGTGCTATAATTTTGCGGCAGGAAATTCTATTTATCTGCTGCGTGCTTTGCTGTCTGATTGCTCAGGCGGTAGTGAGGACCGGTTCCCCTGACGGACGGCAGGTAGCTGCACAACATCCACCCCCATACACCTTAGAGCGCGCCAGAGGAGGTGAATATGTACGATCATAAGAAACTTGCCGAATTGCGCCAGCAACTCGAGCAGTGGGAAGAGACTACTCTCCCGCAAAGCCTCTCCCGGCTACCGGAGCGCCTGGCTGAGTTCATCACTACATCATCCGAAACCATTGAGCGCCTGTACACGCCCCTGGATGTAGCCGATCTGGATTACTCAAAAGATCTGGGCTTGCCAGGCAAATATCCTTTCACGCGCGGCATTCACCCCACCCTGCACCGCAGCCGGCTGTGGACCATGCGCATGTTTGCTGGCTTTGGGACAGCCGAGGAAACCAATGCCCGCTTTAAATACCTGCTCGAGCAGGGCCAGACCGGGCTTTCAATTGCTTTTGACCTGCCCACCCTGATGGGCTACGATACAGACTCCCCCGAAGCGCTGGGCGAATTTGGTAAATGCGGCGTAGCGGTTAGCTCTTTGCGCGATATGGAAATCCTGCTGGCAGATATTCCGCTGGACAAAGTATCGACCAGCATGACGATCAATTCCCCGGCAGCGATCATCTGGGCCATGTATATTGCCACTGCCGAAAAACAAGGCGTGCACCCCGGCCAGCTGCGCGGCACGACTCAGAATGACATCCTCAAAGAATACATCGCTCAAAAAGAATACATCTTCCCACCCGAGCCTTCCATGCGCCTGGTGGTGGATACCATCGAATTCGGCGCCAAGCAGGTTCCCCAGTGGAATCCGGTGAGCATTTCCGGCTACCACATCCGCGAAGCTGGATCCACGGCTGCTCAGGAATTGGCTTTCACCCTGGCAGATGGACTGGAATATGTACGCTGGTGTATCGCCCGTGGTATGGATGTAGATGATTTTGCTCCGCGCCTGTCCTTTTTCTTCAATGCCCATAACGATTTCTTTGAAGAAATCGCCAAATATCGGGCCGCGCGGCGTATCTGGGCCCATGAAATGCGTGAAACATTCAAAGCCCGCAATCCACGCTCCTGGTTGATGCGCTTCCATACGCAAACTGCTGGTGTAAGCCTGACGGCTCAACAACCAGAGATCAATATCGTGCGTGTGGCCATCCAGGCTCTGGCAGCGGTCCTGGGAGGCACACAGTCCCTGCACACCAACAGCATGGACGAAGCCCTGGCACTGCCTTCTGAACATGCTGTGACGGTTGCTTTACGCACCCAGCAGGTTATCGCTGAAGAATCCGGGGTGACCAACACCGTTGATCCACTGGGTGGCTCCTTCTTCATCGAAAGCCAGACCAATCGTATTGAAGCTCAGGCGTATGAGTACTTCCGGCGTATCGAAGCCCTGGGGGGAATGCTGCCCGCCATTGACAAGGGCTTCTTCCAAACCGAGATTGCCGACGCCGCCTATCGCTATCAGAAAGAGATTGACGAAAAAACACGCCGGATCGTGGGCGTCAATGCTTACCAGGATCGCAGCCCGGTGCGCATTCCCATTCTGGAAATGGACCCCGATGGATACCGTCGCCAGGTTGGGCGTTTGGAAGATCTTCGCCAGCAACGTGATGCCGGTCGTATGGGCCAGGCATTGGATAGGCTGCGCATCGCCTGCCAGGGAACGGAAAACACCATGCCGCACCTGTTAGATTCTGTGCGGGCTTACGCCACCCTGGGTGAGATCATAATGGTAATGAAGAGTGTTTACGGTACTTACGAGGAACCCAACTGGATATAGAACCGATCAGACGGTTTTATGTATTTATTTTTTTGGAGGATCAGTAATGGCGAATGTAAATAAAATCAGAGGCCGCATCGGTATCCTGACCGGTGGCGGTGACGTACCGGGATTGAACCCGGCGATCCGGGCGGTAACAATCCGCGCCTTGCGTGAAGGTTACCAGGTTATTGGTCTGAGGCGCGGCTGGGCCGGTATCATTGAAGTTATTCGCGATCCCAAGGTGGATAACAGCCGGAACTGCCAGATCCTGACTGAGGAAATCGTGAATAAGGCTGGGCGAACAGGAGGCACCTTCTTACATACTTCGCGCACTCGCCCCAGCCGCGTAACTAAAGCCGCTGTCCCAGAGCACCTGCAAGAGACTTACGAACAGGAAATGAACGATCTGACTCCTGAAGTGATCAAAAACCTGGATTACCTGGGCATCGACTACCTGATCCCGATCGGCGGCGATGACACCCTGAGCTATGGAGTGCACCTCTATAAGCAGGGCTTAAAAGTGGTGGCAATCCCTAAAACGATGGACAACGACGTACCAGGCACCGATTACTGTATCGGTTTCAGCACCTGCGTGACGCGCACAATCCAGATGACCAACAGCCTGCGCACCATCGCCGGCTCGCATGAACGCCTGCTGGTTTTGGAGGTCTTTGGGCGCTACGCCGGCTTCACCGCCATGCTGCCCACCATGGCTGGAGCGGCTAATCGCTGTGTGATCCCCGAGCACAAATTTAATATCGACCTGCTCGCGCAGCTCCTGGTAGAAGACCGTGAACATAATCCCAGCCACTATTCGGTGGTGCTAATTTCCGAAGGCGCCATGTTTGAGGGCGGCGAAATGGTTTTCCAGGACAAATCGACGGATGCGTACGGGCATGCCAAGCTGGGCGGCATTGGCGATTTGGTGTCAGAAGAACTGAAGGTGCGTTCGGCTAAATTTAACAATGGGGTGCAAGTCAACACGATTAATCAGAAGTTGGGGTACATGGTGCGCGGCGGCGATCCAGACGCTATCGACTCGATCGTTCCCATGGCTTACGGAAACCTGGCTTTGGACTTAATCCTGCAGGGCATCCATGGACGCCTGGTAGTCCTTAAAAATGGACGCTACGACAATATGCCCATCGATGTCGTGACCGCCTCAAAAAAGACCGTCAACGTGAACCTGCATTACAATACTGAGCGTTTGCGCCCGTTCTATAAGAGTTTTGAAATGAAGCCTCTATTCATCATGACTTCTGAATAAAACTGGCAGTCGCTGCTTTTTGAAATAAACCAAAAACGCCGAAGGTTAAACAATGCCTCCGGTGTTTTCTATCCAAGACAGATCTATTGGAAGGTAATCGGTTCTATACTGATCTGTTCTGCGCCCAGTAAAGCACTTAGACGGGTACTCAACTCCGGGCAGATCCCAATCGTGTGATTGGGAAATTCCAGCAAATATCCCCGATTGCGCTCAAAGACACGGAAGGCAAACCGATCATTGCCCGGATAGCTGGTCACGATCCCATGGATTCGCCGTAATCGAAGCACGTCACGGGTTTTATCACCCGTGGAGCGCAGGACAATCGTCAGCATGCGAACGTTGCCTTCGGACTGCGGAATGACCGGAGAGACCAGATAGGCGGGTCTTTCGGCTAAAGGTTCCTCCCGGCTGATTTGAGCAGGATCAAGAACCACGGGAGGGATTTCTGGCTTCGCAGATACAGGGATGGAGGCAGACTCAACCGCAAGTTTGGATAGCGGCGCAGCGATCACCGGCAGCTCTGCTGGTAATTCAGCCGGGATCTCAACCGGATCACTTTGCGCTTCAGGCGATTCCAGGACGGAGGTAGAAGGCTCAGCTGCCAGTGTACTGGCAGAAGCAAAGGTTTCCTCAACAGGATTAACCAGGTGCCGATCGGTTACGTAGCCACCATACTCCAGACCAGGCGCAAAAGCATCCGGCGGAGGAGGGCCATCCTCGTCCCAGGTGTCATCAGGTTCTACAGCAGGCAATTTCGTGGAAATTTCAGGCTGGTAGGGGTTAAGTTTCTCATATACCGCTGGAGCGGTTTCTTCACTCGCGTATCCTTCTGGGTCATCCTCAGGCGCCGGATAAGGCGGGCGATTATTGGGACCTGGGCCTAAAGTGGGTTCAAGAGGAGAAACCATTGAAAATTCGGTGGTCATGCGATCCACCAGGATTTTTGGCTCGGCGCCCTGGGCATCCACTTTCCCATCCACAAGCACAATGCGATCATAGTCAATCAATTCACTATACTCAGCCCAGGTGCGTGGAAAAACCACCAGCTCAACGGTACCCTGCAAGTCTTCAATCGTCACAAATCCCATCGGCTTGCCGGCTTTGCTCTGGTGGTGGCGGATGCGCACAATCAAGCCAGCCACACGCACCTTCTCATCATGGGCTGCCTCCGAGAGCTGGCCCGAGAAGTGTGTAACGGCCTGAGTCAATTCAGCCATAATCGGACTGAGTGGATGGTCCGAGACATACAGGCCGATCAGCTCCCGCTCCCAATTCAGTACTTCCCGGCGGCTGATCTCCCCATTTACAGGAGGCAGGCTTAGCTCTTCCTCAACACCAGTTTGAGCGCCAAACAGACTGAGCTGACCCGACTCCTTGGCCCTGAATCGAGCTGCGCTGACCGCGGTGATACGGTCAAGCGATTCAAGCAGTGCTGGACGGTTGCCAAATGAATCCAGCGCACCTACTTTTACCAGACATTCCAGCGCGCGGCGGCCAACATGACGCAGATCCACCCGCCGGACAAAGTCATTTAAATCCGCAAATCGCCCATTGGAACGCTCTTCCAGAATGATATTGACCGGGCTCTGCCCAACATTTTTCACCGCACCCAGGCCAAAGCGAATGGTAGAACTACCTTCAGCATGATCCTCAATGGTGAAATCCCAACCACTGCAGTTGATATCGGGCGGTTCCACGGCAATCCCCATGCGCCGGCAATCGGCGACATATAATGCAACCTTACTGGTATCATTCTGGTTGACCGAGAGCAAAGCGGTCATATATTCAACCGGATAATGCGCTTTTAGATAGCCAGTCTGAACTGCGATGACCCCATAATCGGCAGCATGCGCCTTGTTGAAGCCGTAACGGGCAAACTCCTCCCATTCAGAGAAAATCTCACTGGCGGTTTGCTCGGCTATCCCATTGCCAACTGCGCCCGTAATAAATTTCTGGCGGTGTTGTTCCAGCTTATCTTTCTGTTTTTTAGAGACTGCCTTGCGTAAATCGTCCGCCTCAGGCGCAGTGTAGCCAGCCAACTGCATCACTGCGAACATGAGTTGTTCCTGGTAAACCGGATATCCGTAGGTTTCCCCAAAGATCGACTCGAGAGAGGGGTGCTTGAAGGTAACTTCTTCTTCGCCATGCATGCGGCGAATATAGCCCGGAATAAACTCCATCGGACCCGGGCGGAAGAGCGCCACCATGGCGATTACATTCGCCAGTTCTTTGGGCTTCATCTGCATCAGGTAGCGCCTCATACCAGAGCCTTCTACCTGGAAGACCCCGGCAGTCTCACCGCGCCCGAGCAGCTCATAAGTAGCTGGATCATTGATCGGGATATTACTCAGGTTTAACTCAACTCCATGGCGCTGATAAATCAGATCACAGGCACGCGCCATAATTGTCAGCGTAGCCAGGCCCAGAAAGTCTACCTTGAGCAAACCCAATGAGTCGAGAACTTGCATCTCAAATTGGGTGACTGTCTTGACCGGGCTGTCTTCTGTCGAGCTGCCAGTAGGCCGGTGCAGGGGGATGTATTCGATCGTGGGTTTATCGGTAATAATCACCCCGGCGGCGTGTGTGCCAGCGTTGCGCACCACACCTTCCACGTGCTTGGCGGTATCAATTAATTCCCTCAGATATGGAGCAGAGTTGTACAGCTCCTTCAGCTCGGTAATTTCTTCCAGGGCTTCGTCAATTTTGTAAGGCTTGCCAGGAATGTTGGGGATCGTTTTGGCAACCCGATCCACTTCACTTAATGGGACATCCATGACGCGACCCACGTCACGGATGGCCGCGCGTGCCCCAAGCGTGCCAAAAGTAATGATCTGGGCAACTTTATCATTTCCATAACGCCGGGCGGTATATTGCAGCATCTCGCTCCGCCGGTCATCACGGAAATCCAGGTCAATATCCGGCATGGAAATACGCCCTGGGTTCAGGAAGCGTTCAAAGATCAGACCATGCTCAATTGGATCCACAATCGTAATATCCAGCGCATATGCTACGATCGAGCCTGCCGCGGAACCACGGGCGTTATACCAGATACCCTGCTCACGCGCGTACCGGCAGAGATCCCATACAATCAGGAAATAGGTATCAAAGCCCATCTGGTGGATAATCTTAAGCTCGTATTCCAGGCGTTGGCGATAAACAGGATCGTTTGCCCGAGAGCCAAAGCGCTTTTCCAGGCCTTTCTCGCACAGGTCACTCAAATAGGTATCCGGCGTGCAGCCTTCAGGTACATCGAATTCAGGCAGATGATAGCCCTTGAAGCTAAGATCTACATTGCAGCGCTCCGCGATCAGGAGCGTATTACTCAACGCTTCCGGTACTTCGGCAAACAATTGTCCCATCTCTTGCGGGCTGCGTAAATAATAGGATGGGCCGGTCATGCGCATTCGGTTTGGATCACTGAGCAGCGTACCGGTCTGGATCGCCAGCATGATATCCTGATAGCGAGCATCTTCCTTATCCACATAATGCACGTCATTAGTAGCTACAAAGCGGGCATCATAGCGGTGTCCCAAATCCAGAAGCTGCTGGTTGATCCGATCTAACTCTTTAATATCGTGTTGTTGAAGTTCAAGGAAGAAGCGCTCCGGCCCAAACACCTCATAGTACCAGTCCAGGGTGCGCCGGGCGGAATCCAGCTTCTCATTCTGGATCATGCGCGGCACTTCAGCGGACATACAACCAGAGGTGCAAATTATACCTTCAGAGTGTTGGGCCAGGAATTCGTGATCAACTCGCGGGTAGTAGTAAAAACCATCAATTTGGGCAGTGCTGGCAATCTGCAGCAGGTTCTTATAACCGATCTCATTTTCAGCCAGCAGCAGCAAATGGGATGAACGTTTATCAAACTGCGGATCGCGGTCCTTCATTGTGCGCGCTGCCAGATATGCTTCCACACCAATAATTGGCTTGATCCCGGCTTTAGTGGCTGTGTTGAAAAAATCGATCACCCCAAACATGGTACCGTGATCGGTCAGCGCCAGGGCGGGCATTTCCATTTCCTTGGCGCGCGCTACCAGCTTCTTGATATCGCTAAAACCATCCAGCAGTGAATATTCAGAATGGACATGCAAATGGACAAAGGACATGAACAACCAGCCTCATATACTAGATCTGATGCGGTGGAGATCAGGCTGCCAGTCCACCGCCAGGTATGACAACCCCCAAAAGGAATGACCACAAAACAGCTTGAAGTACAAGTAAACTTTGAGTTATGACCGAGCAATATTGATTATAGCACGGCAGCCTGGATGGAACCCAAGGGCAGGAATTCTTTAAGATTAATATTTACAGATGACTGCCCAGGCTCCTCTTCGAGTGACCTGTTCGAGCCTCTCAGCTATTTTTAAACTCACTATGCTATAATCGCCCCGAAAGGTTGCATTTTATGCTAAAGAAATTCGTACGCCTGTTTGGTGGCGACCCTAACCAACGCTCCATTGACAAATTTTCTCAGGTTGTAGATCAGATCAACGACCTGGAGAATGAAATTGAGGCTTTAAGCCCGGCAGAACTGGCCCATAAAACCGTTGAATTTCGTGCTCGGTTAGGTGAAGGCGAAGCCCTGAACGACCTGCTTCCGGAAGCTTTCGCCGTCGTCCGTGAAGCCAGCAAACGCACTCTGGGTCAGCGCCACTACGATGTCCAGTTGATTGGCGGTATCGCCTTGCACCAGGGCACGATTGCCGAGATGCGCACCGGGGAAGGCAAAACCCTGGTGGCGACCTTGCCTGTTTATCTGAACGCACTCACCGGGAAAGGCGTACACCTGATCACTGTGAACGACTACCTTGCCCGCCGCGATGCACGCTGGATGGCTCCTATTTACAATCTTCTGGGCATGAGCGTGGGTGTACTGCAGATGGCTGCCCGCACAGAGAATGGGAAAAAAGCTTTCCTGGTAGATCTCGAACACACCTCCCCTCACGAAGATCAAAACCAGTTACAGATGGTCCCCCGCCGGGAAGCCTACCAGGCAGATATCACCTACGGTACCAACAGTGAATTTGGCTTTGATTACCTGCGCGATAACATGACCATGCAAATTGAGGATCGCGTGCAGCGTGAGCACTATTTCGCGATCATCGATGAAGTCGACAATGTCTTAATTGATGAAGCGCGTACCCCGTTGATTATTTCCGGACCAGCCCAGGATGAGGGTGAATGGTATGTGCGTATGGCGCAAGTTGTGCGCAGTCTGCGCCCCGAGGACTACGAGGTTAACGAGCGTGACCGCAACGTGACTCTTACCGAAATCGGTGAATTACATGCCGAGGAATTGATCGGCATGCCGCTGCGCGATCCAGACCGCCCTGAAGATGTGACCCTGGAGCAAGCGCGCCTAATCGGCTATCTGGAGCAAGCCTTACGCGCCCAGTTCCTGTTCAAGCGCAATAAAGATTATCTGGTTCAAGCCGGCAAGGTAGTGATCATCGACGAGTTCACCGGGCGCCTAATGCCCGGGAGGCGCTGGTCGGACGGTTTGCACCAGGCTGTGGAAGCTAAAGAAGGCGCTAAAGTGCAGAGTGAGTCGGTGACTTATGCCACCATCACCATCCAGAATTACTTCCGCATGTATGAAAAGCTGGCAGGCATGACCGGTACCGCCATCACAGAGGCAGAAGAATTCGACAAAATCTACAAGCTGGAAGTTCTTGCGATCCCCACCAACCTGGAATATCAGGCCCAGCGCCCTGAGCTTAGCCTGACCACCATTGAAGCTCGCGACGATGAAGGTTATAAATACACCTATTACACGCGCGCCAACGACCCCGTTAAACAACCATTGTATTTCAAACGCAAAGACTATCCTGATGTAGTGTACCGCAGCCAGGAAGCCAAGCTGCGTACGATCGCCCGAGAAATTCTGCGCTACCACGTACTGGGACGCCCGTTGCTGGTGGGTACTACCTCGGTAGAGCTTTCTGAGAAGGTATCCAATCGCCTCAGGGCTGAACCACTACGCCGCATGGCGCTCACGTTTTTACTGCGCCAGGCCTGGCTTACCGCCAATCACCGCGAAGAAGATGGACGCTTGATCGAAGAGCTGCAGTATTTAAACCAGCCCATTGAAGACCTGGATATAAGCGCCATGCGCAAGATGGCCCGCGACCTGGGCATGTCCTTCAACCCGGAGGACCAGGAAAATATACACAAGTTGCTGAGCCACTTGAACATCCCTGAGGCAGATCCCGAGCGTTTAATCACTGATCTAAAATCCGGGATACCGCATGAGGTGCTCAACGCGCGTAAACATACTGAAGAAAGCCAGATCATTGCCGGAGCGGGAGCATTTGGCGCAGTGACCATCGCCACCAATATGGCCGGGCGTGGTGTAGACATCAAGTTGGGTGGCGAGCTGGCGGAAGAGATACTGACGGCGACCAATCGGTTATTGAGTCGCGCTGGATACGATGATCCCTACAACATGACCATGGAGCAACGTCGCACAGCTCTGCAAGCCATGGACCCTGCCGATTATGGCATTTATGGCTCAGAGGTCCAATTCTTCATGCAGCATATGCTGGATATGGAGCGGGTGCGCGAGCTGGGCGGCCTGCATGTGATCGGCTCTGAGCGGCACGAGGCGAGGCGTATCGATAACCAGCTGCGCGGCCGTGCCGCCCGGCAGGGTGATCCAGGATCATCACGCTTCTACCTCTCCATGGAAGATGAACTGATGCGCATGTTTGGCGGTTCGCAAGCCGACAGCCTGATGCAGCGTCTAAAAATAGACGATGCCCTGCCTCTCGAAGTAGGTCTGGTCTCACGCATTGTCGAGCAGTCCCAATCTCGAGTTGAAGGCGCCAATTTTGATGTGCGTAAACATCTATTGGAATACGACGATGTACTGAACACGCAGCGTGCGAAGATTTACGCCCAGCGCAACCGCATCTTTACCAAAGATGATCTGAGTGAAGATGTATCTGAAATGCTGCGCACTGAGGTAAACCGGCGCGTACCCGAAGCGCTCGACGAGGCCGAAGGTCCCTGGAAGTTGCTTTCCTGGCTGGATCAAATTCAGCCGCCTTTGAATATCGGCGGACTGCTGGTCCCTTCCTACACCCTGAAGCTCCTGGCGGACGCCGTCCTCAATTCAGCCAGAGCCTCCGGCGTCACTGACGAAAGTGGACAGGCTATTCCCATACAAGAAGGACGGCGCATGCTGCTGCAGGTGATCCAGGCGGCCATTGCCAGCGAGCAAAATCACCTCGTCAGTACCGTTAGCAGTCTGCATAACCAGAATGAAGACCGCCTCAAGGATCAAATCAAAGAACGCCTGGAATTGGTGGATACTTTTTTTGAGGGTATACGCCTGGCGGATGAAACCGATACCCGTAAACCGGTTGATCTGGCTAATGAGCTTTCCGGGTTGTTACACCTGTCCCTGCGCCTCACGCCGGAACAGCAGCGTGCCTTGCGCGATGACCCGCGCACGGTTGAACCGATTGTATCCGAACAGGTCGAAGCGCTGTTAACCCAACAAGCAATCATTCGGCTGGTTGGGGCGGTTGAGCGGCGTCTTGAAGAAAGTCTGGAAATCGACTCGACTCGCCTGGCCCAGGAGGACTGGGATACCGTGGGCGAACGCATCCTGGAGAGTATCAACCAGGTATTTGAGCGCCGCCAGGAACGTTACCTGGGCGACCAGGGTGCAATTGTCAAGCACCTGGATAGCACACTTACTCGTCTGAACGGACCTTTACAAAGCAGCCACCTGACCTACCTGCTGGTAACACTCACCGAAGGCCAACGCGCCAGCTTTGACAAGAAAACCCACCGCCGGGTGTGGACGCGTACCACACGCCTGATCTACAACTATTATGCCGCTCAACTGATCAAGGATCTTAACCCAGAGGAAATCACAGCCGACGTGCTGGCCCACCTGGAAAAAGCTGAAGAAACGGTGCGGCGCTCCTGGGGAATTTATGAGTTCCAACGCCTGAGTGGGCAAACGATTAACAGCCTGGAAGAAAACCTGCAAGCTTCTATCCAACGCGCCCTGGGGGAGGAACAAACCCTCGCCCTGTCTGGCACACAGCTTGGTAACCTGCCTGTAGAGGCTCAACAAAGCCTGATAAATATTCTTGGCCGACGCACTCTGACCATCATCTATCGCCAGCTCCTGTTAAGCGTTATCACCGAATTGTGGGTAGATTATTTGACCCAGATGGAAGCCTTGCGCGTCTCCATTGGCCTGGAAGCCTATGCGCAGCGCGACCCTCTGGTACAGTATAAAAACAAGGCTTTTGAGCTTTTCCAACAATTATTGGAAAATATGCGCCTGGGTGTGGTTACCCGTATGTTCACTTACCGCCCGCGCCTGACTGCTGCTCAAGCCAGCCGGGAGGATGCGGATAGTCTCGTGGCGGCTGAAGACAGCAACCAGGAAGAGGATCAAGCATTCGAGGACGATACCGGCGATGATAACGACACTGATCAAGAGCCCGCGGATGCTGCGCCTGCTGGCATGGCTCAAACCACAGCCCACAATAACTCAAATGCCAAGAAGCGCAGGCGGCGGCGCAAATAGCGCAGAACGTTCGGAACATTATTTATAAAATTCTGGAGAGCCAACTTGCCAGCTACCACACCACGCCCCGCCAGCTTCTATGTCTCACTGCCTAAAGTTGATCTGCATCGTCATCTGGAAGGCTCCTTGCGCTTGCGCACCATGTTGGAGGTTGGTCGCGCCCTGGGGATGGACCTGCCTGGTACAAGCCAGCTGCGCGACCTGGTACAGATTGGCCCAACTGAACCGTTTACATTTGTCAATTTTCTTTCAAAGTTCCAAACCTTACGCCTTTTCTACCGATCGCCGGAGATTATCGAGCGCATTACCCGCGAAGCCATCGCCGATGCTGCGGCGGACAATGTGCGGTATTTGGAACTACGCTTTACCCCGGTCGCCCTGGGTCGTGCGGAGAGTTTTCCCCTGCGCGATGTCATTGACTGGGTTGTCCAGGCCAGTCAGGCCGCCTCGGCAGAACTGGGCATTAAAACCCGCCTGATCGCCAGTGTCAACCGTCATGAAAGCCCGGAGCTGGCTGCGCAAGTGGCCCGCCTGGCTGCTGAACGCATCACTGATGGATTGATAGGGTTAGATCTGGCCGGCAACGAAGCTGATTTTTCTGCTTTGCTTTTTTCGGATGTGATTAAGGAAGCGCGCCAGGCTGGTTTATACATCACCCTGCACGCTGGCGAATGGGGCGGCGCTGGCAATGTAAGTGAAGCCATCGCACAGCTTGGCGCTCAACGCATTGGCCACGGCGTGCGCGTACTTGAAGATCCCCAGGCAACTTTACTGGCTCGCGAGCGCCAGATACCATTTGAAGTCTGCATCACCAGCAATTACCAGTCGGGGGTGGTTCCGGCGCAAAATGCTCACCCACTGGCGCGCATGCTTGCGCTTGGTTTAAATGTCACCATTAATACAGACGACCCCAGTATCTCGCAAATCTGCCTCAGCGATGAGTATCGCCGTGCTTGCGAAGAGTTGGGGCTGTCACTTTCGCAGCTAAAAAGCTGTGTTCTGGCTGCTGCCCGGGCTGCTTTTTTGCCTGACGACGAAAAAGCGGCTCTGGTGAGCGAGTTGGAGGCAGGTTTTCCTGCGCGCTAAATCAGTTCAGCCAGCCAATGGATGTGTAGGACATACGCGCGGCTAACCTTCCACGCGGCGTTCCCATTCCTCTACCGACTCACGGATCAACGCACGCACATCTGCATCAGGAACTTCATCCACACCTGCAAACTGGTCTAAACCCACCATTACCACCATACCTTTACCCGGTATTTCCATCAGACGCACGGCGCGCTTGATCGACTGGTCAGCAGTCAGTTTTTCCTGCAATATTTCATCAATCTGGGCCGCGATGCTGGGCAAGGACGGCTCTGGTTTGCGCGCATCTGCCCGTAATGCCCGAGAAATGATATCTGCCGGGCCGATGCGCGGGGGTTTGTCGTCGCTGGTCAGGGGCGTGAGTGGGACAGGAAGCGGCTCAGGGGTTTGAACTGTGTTTTGGTGGATGCCGGACCAGTTATTAAGTTCTTCCAGGGTGCTGCGCAAAGAATCCAGCGCTCCAGGGGAAAGCTCAGCCGGCGCACTCGCCTGCTCGCCTTTCAGACCGACTACCAGGCGCGCGCGAACTGGATCACGCCACACTCGTAAAAGGTCGACACGGGGTTTTTCTCTGGCAATCTCGCTGGGCTTACTCGCCGGAGCGCTGCGACCACTAAAAAGCAAAGCCCCGATAGCTGTCCCAGCGGCGAGGGCAATAAAAGCAACCAGTAGGAGGAGTTGTAGTTCTGACATGGTTATCCCTCACGAGGTTAAAGCAGACAGCACCTGGCAAGATGGGCAGTAATGTGTGCCACGCTGCCCGACCACCAGACGTTCAACCGGCGCACCACAAACCAGGCATGGCTCACCTGTGCGCTGGTATACTCGAAGATACCGCTGGTAATCTCCCCCGCGATAGACCCAATCAATACTCGTACCATGGCGATCAATTCCATCCTGCAATACCTGGCGAATACAATCTAAAAGAAGGTTGCTTTGCTGCAAGGTAAGAGAGCTGGAGATCGTCAATGGATGCAGCCTGGCAAGGTGCAAGGCTTCATCGGTATATATGTTTCCTAAACCTGCCAGAAAATGTTGGTCCATTAAAAGTGGTTTCAATTGTCTACGGAAGCTGCTTACTCGATTATAAAACCCAACTCCCTCCAATGACCTATCAAAAGGCTCAGGTCCAAGATTGCCCAGCACACTTTGAGGATCAGCCACCAGCCACATACGCCCAAATTTGCGGGCGTCGTTGAAAGCCAGGCGCCATCCATCCTCAAACTCCAGCGTGACCCTGTGGTGAGGCGCAAGCGCCTGATTCAGTGGCTCCACGATAAGATCACCACTCATGCGCAGGTGTATGAGCAAGGTTTCCTGAGAAAGCCTCAAGAGCAGAAATTTTCCCCGCCGGTCAATGTGCTGGATTGTCTGCCCGGGTAGGCGTTCCTGAAAAGATGACACATCCGGTTCGGCCACGGTACGCGCCCACAGCACCTGGGCACCAGCAACTTTGCGTCCCAGGATGCCCGGTTGGTCCGCAATTCCCTGGCGCAAGAACCTGGCGATGGTCTCAACCTCAGGAAGCTCTGGCATGGTTCCCTATTCGTGGAACATCTCGCCCACACTACGCCCTTCGTGAGCGCGCAGCATCACCTCACCCAATAAGGGAGCCACTGAAAGGATTTTTAACTTGTTACCGATCAGCGCTCGCTTTTCAGCGGAAATGGGGACTGTATCCGTGGTGATAATCTCATCCACGGGAATATTCGATAGACGCTCTGCCGCCGGACCTGAAAAGATAGGATGCACAAATACCATAAACACTCTTCGCGCGCCCTCCCGCTTAACCAACTGCACCGCCTGCACCATCGAGCCCGCCGTGTCAACTTCGTCATCCACAATGATCACGTCACGGTTTGCCACCGAACCGATCAGCGACAGCGCTTCGGCGTGGGCATCTGCTCCTGCACGACGTTTCTCTACAAAGGCGATTGGCGCCCCAATCTGAGCCGCAAAGTTGCGCCCTTTCTTCGCAAAACCCAGGTCGGCTGCAACTACCACCGGATCATGGAGGCCGGGGAGAAAGGTTTCCACATATTTAGTCAGGATATGGAAAGCGGTCAGGACATCGCCAGGGATCGAGAAGAATCCCTGGATCTGCCCGGCATGCAAATCCAAAGTCATGTACCGGTCAGCCCCGGCCACTTCGATCATATCCGCTACCAGACGAGCTGTAATGGGCACGCGCGGTTTGTCTTTTTTATCCGAGCGAGCATAGGCTAAATATGGAATCACCGCGGTGACCCGGGCAGCCGAATCCAGTCGCAGAGTCTGTAACATGATCAGCAGTTCCATCAGATTACGATGCACCGGCGCGCTGGTAGTCTGAACCACGTAAACATCTTGACCACGCACGCTCTGGTGCAAGCGGACGAACAAATTATCGTTAGCAAATTGGATCACATCACGTCCGCTGGGAGTAATCCCCAGATAGGAGGCAATTGACTGCGCCAGCTCAGGAGAGCCAGTGCCTGCAAATAGATGGATATCTCCGTACATTCCACAATCCCGATAGATATGATGTGATGTCACGCCTGAGCCTCCTCCCACTCGCTTCGCAGAACACTCATGATCAGGATATCAATGTATTGGCCATTCTTGTACATCGCCTGGCGTTTACGCCCTTCGTGCACAAACCCAACCTTTTCATAAGATCGGATTGCGCGTGGGTTTGTTTCATAGACGTCCAGAGCAATGCGGTTCAAATTTAGTGTCTTGAATCCATGCTCAAGCAGCAAGCGCATCGCATCGGTGCCAAACCCCTGGTTCCAGAATGATTTTTCACCGATGAAGATACCTACTTCCGCAGAGCGCGCCCGCCAATCGATATTATGTACTCCGCAGTTTCCGACTGGCACCCAATCATCAGCTTGCTGAATTTCAATGACCAGCGGATGTTGTTCGATCGGGCGATTGAGCATATTGGTGAACCAGGTCTCTTCATCTTCTAAGGACATGGGTAACGAGATCAGCAAACCGGCCGTCACTTCAGGGTCATTCAGCCAGGCCACAAATAGCGGCAGGTCAGCACGCGTTGGCGCCCGCAAGCGCATTCCTTTGCCATAGATCATCCTTCGCCTCCATCCAGCAATCGTTGGACCGCCTGCCAGGGTGAGACACGGCGGGACGCCATCTGGACAAGGATTTGGCGGTACTCATCTGCATCGGCAGATGCCCGCCAGCGTGCGACCAGCGTAGCCTGCAGTAGATTTTCCAATTCAGTCTGCACGCGTGCCAGCTCTCGGCGCTGACGCTCACCAGAGACTTCTAGAAATTTGCGATGCTGCTCGATAGCCTCGACTAACGCCGCGATACCGTCGCCTTCGGTAGCCACAACCTTTAATACAGGTGGAGTCCAAATGCTGCCATCCGGGTCTACCTGAGGTACATCCGAGAGCGTTACTTGCTGTCCGTGGTGCTGGAAAGTGCGCGGAGCAGTATGCGCCAATTGCAGGTTATTTCGCAAAGCACGTTCTGTAGCCTCCACGCCCGGACGATCGGCCTTATTGATCACCAGGATATCGGCGATCTCTAAAATACCAGCCTTTATCGCCTGGATTTCATCGCCCAGCCCAGGCGCTTCAACTACCAATGTGGTATGCGCCAGGCGCGCAATATCCACTTCACTTTGCCCCGCGCCAACCGTCTCCACCAGGATCAGATCGAAACCGGCAGCATCCAACACCTGAACCATCCCGGCTGTAGCGGCTGCCAGCCCGCCCAGCGTGCCTCTCGTAGCCATCGAACGGATGAATACACCCGGATCGCCAGCCAGGTCGCGCATCCGCACCCGATCACCCAGAATAGCCCCACCCGTAAATGGGCTGGATGGGTCCACGGCAACAATTGCCACCCGGCGGGGTGTAAAATTACAACCCTGGCGGTAATAGCGCGCCAACTGGTTGACCAGGCTGGACTTCCCGGTGCCTGGCGCGCCAGTCACTCCAATACGATGAGCTTTTCCGGTATGCGGATAGAGAGCATTCAAAGCTGCCCAACCTTCGGGCAGCCCGTTTTCCACCTGTGTAAGCAGCCGGGCCAATGCCAGCCGGTTGCCTGCCAGTACAGATTCAACCACAGACATGACTAGTGCAGTCCACCCTGAGCCGGCTGGGTATCTGCGTCACTGTAACCCAATACAGCCCTGCGAACATCCAGAATGATGGCCTCCGTAATGGTTCCCGGACCATACACGCCAACCACGCCCATTTCGAGCAAACGCGGTACATCCTCGTCAGGAATAATTCCACCTACGAAAACTTTAACATTTTCCTGGCCATTGGCACGCAGCATTTCCAGGATGCGTGGCACCAGCGCCATGTGAGCTCCTGAAAGAACCGAAAGGCCCACGACGTCTGCATCTTCTTGCAGGGCTGTCTCCACAATCATTTCAGGTGTCTGGCGCAAGCCGGTGTAAATCACTTCCATCCCGGCATCGCGTAAAGCACGGGCGACTACTTTAGCGCCCCGATCATGTCCATCCAGGCCTGGTTTGGCCACTACCACGCGGATTTTCCGTTCACTCATTCTATCGTTGTGTTCGTTCATGGAGACCTTCCCATTTTCTATTAGATAATCCGATTATACCGCCACTTCATTTGTAAGGCTCTACGATCATCCTGCACGCTTGTTTTTTTAATACAGGTTGATTCGCCTTGCCAACTGGATTTCTTCCCACTAGAATCAAACCAATACACCCGCCTATCAGCTGGAGGAAACATGCAAGCACCCCCCACTCCACCCAACCTGCAAGAAATGCAAGCGCAGCTAAAGCAAATGCTGCGACCATGGGAAGCAGCACTGGAGAATCCGGCCAGCGCGCAGGAAGAGGTGCTTCACCAGCTCTTACTCCAATATGCTCGGACGGGGTATGGCCAAACTCATGGCGCCGGGCTAATCGAAAGCCTGGCTGATTACAGGCGCGCCTTTCCGGTGGCAAACTACGTTCTGTTTTTCCCCCAAATGAGTATAGCAAACTGGAAGAGGCGCTACAAGGTTCAGTTCAAGTGCATCACCGTTGGACGCAAATCCAGTTCATCGATCAATGCACCTAACTCAGTCTCACTGAGCGCCCTGCCTTTACCGGCATACGCGGTCAGCGCCGCCTCCATGGCATTAACCCCAAAAGATCGCCCATCGTAACGCGGCGTGGAGGTGATCACCAGGCGTACACCCCGCTGGCGCAGCATTGTGATATTCTGGTCGGTCGTGGTATTGGTCACCACCGTCTTGCCATTCAACTTAGCCGGCGCGTACTTGCGGATATAATGCAAATCGCCGGCAATCAGATCGGCGGCCTGCCAATATTGAGTATATTTGGGCTGTGGGGATTCTTCTTTGGCGCCGGGTGGGTAAAGCATGCGCATCGGGAAATAACCTGCCAGAGGTAAAATAACCCGCGCCACACGCTTATATTGCACCAGCCCGCGCACCGGGATAGGTATTCCCAGGTAGAACATCAAATCACCGATGATCACCTCTTTTGTCACACTGCTCACCGCCTGAACCAGGCCAATCCGGTCGACACAGGAGGGCATAAATGCCCGCTGAAAATGAGGTATTTCCCCCAACATCGGCGCGGCGCGCTCAAAAAGCTTTTGCTCTAATACATATTTCAGCACTCGTCCATCTACCAGAGGAGTGCGGTGAACGCCTTCAACCATTTTGAGCGCCTGACGGATGGGATAATCACGTCCATCCAGGCGCACATACAGGTCGATGCCGCCAACGCTTAATGCATCTACTTTTCCGTCCAGCTCGATGAATAAGCGCCGGGCGACCTGCTCATTACCGCCTGTACCGATGCGCTGCAGCTCGACAAGCTGCCCTTTGAAATCAATGACAACTTTTTTATCGCGCGTGGGGCTACCCAGGCTGATGCTTACGGCGCGTTTCACAGGCAGGCCCCTCCGCAGGCAATCGGGCCAACTACAGGCATTACCTGGTTACTCAGCGCACGCAACAGGCATTTAGCCGGATATAATAGCTGCCAGTTTATCAATCTGCAGTTCACCCTGATATACTGCTTCCTGGTTGAGAACCTTATTCATCTAGGAAATTATTAGCTTTATTGTACATGAGGATTGCTTGCAATGGAACACCCTCACCACAAAACTGATCAGCCCGTGCATGGAAGGCCCTGGAGCGTTCCTACGCGCTACCTGATCCTCAGCATCGTGATATTGCTCCTGGCAGCATTAATATATTATGCGCGCACAATTATTGGCCCGCTGGTGATCGCAGCCCTCGTCGCCTACGTATTGAACCCGGCCGTCACGCTGGTCATGCGCCATACACGCTTGAAAAGGCGGACGCTGGCTGTCCCCCTGGTTTATGTTGTATTCTGGCTTGCGCTGGCTGCTGTTCCAGCGATGCTCACACCAACCATTATTGCTCAAATCAGCGGCATCAGTGATGATCTCGTAGGGCTGCAAGGCACTCTGGAGCGTTTTCTCGCACAACGCAACCTGGATGCGCTTCCGCTTACCCCAAGCGGGTTACCCCTGGACTTGCCCGAGCTGCTCTCAGGGATTTTTAATCCGGCGCAATTGCTCGGCATCCTGCAAACTGCAACAACCAATTTCGCCTGGATCCTGTTAATTGTCGTAGTCACCTATTATTTTCTTCTGGACTGGGAAAAATTAGTTGCATGGCTCTTCCGGTTGGTGCCAGAGCCATATCAGCAAGATGCTCAACGGCTGTTCGGCGATATCCATGCTGTCTGGCAGGCTTACTTGCGCGGCCAGCTTCTCTTGATGTTAATCGTAGGCGTCAGCACCTGGTTGCTGGCGGCCGCGGTTGGCTTGCCGGATGCACTGTTGATCGGATTTTTAACAGGCGCGTTGGATGTTGTCCCAAATGTAGGCGCAGTGGTAGCCATGGTAGTAGGCGCAGGTGTAGCTTTCTTTACCGGCTCAACCTATTTATCAATCTCAAATTTTTGGTTTATGCTTTTAGTCGTGGCAATCTTTGCCTTCATCCAGGGTGTCGAGAGCGTCTGGATCAGGCCGCTTATCTTCGGTCATAGTATGCGGTTGCACCCGGCAATCGTATTTGTGGCCATTGTCGGTGCGTTAGCGTTGGCAGGTGTGGTAGTTGCCCTGATTATCATCCCCATCATCAGCAGTCTGGAGATCCTGGGAAATTATATCTTCCGGCGCATTCTTGGACAAAGTCCATGGGATGATGCAGCGATCCTCGAGCAGGCTTCGCCGGGAGAACAAACAGAATAATCCCCCCGTGAACGAAAGATCAGGGAACCAGTACTGGTTTTGGTTGGCGCAAGAATAACCACTCCAGCGCAATGGCGGTCATGTATAGGGCCGATACAGCAAAAAAGATCACCACAAAACCCTGCTCGCCGTACTGCACCTGCAGCCAGCCGCTGATTTGAGGCATGACGAACCACCCAAATTCAAAAGACAGAGCAGACAGGCTCATGGTCAGCGCCTGAGTGCTGACCGGCACCTGTTCCAACAAGAATGTCTGATAAATTGGATTGCTAAGATTCATCAGCGCCAGGCGAAAGATAAAAGCAACCCCTGCCACGACGAACCATACTGAAGCTGAGCCAGACTGGTTAACCACCGCCAGGACGCCCAGACCCATGGTCAGTAAAAATGGTATGGACAGAGCCTGGGTGAAGATAACTGCCCCAATCTTCCCCATGCGGTCTGCCAGGGGAGGTCCGAGGAATTGAGCTACAGCCATCGATAGCCCGCCGATAGCAAACATAAACGAAATCGGGCCGTCCGCCATCCCATACACTTTGCGGAAATATATATTCATAAAGGGCATGATCAGTCCTGCTCCCAGGCCAATCACCAGCTGCGGCGCCAGCAAGCGGCTCATCTGGCGTCCATGCTCCCAGAGCTGCACCCACGGTAAAGCAATTTTCCTGCCGCTCTCCAGGCGAGGCGCGCGTATCCCCAGGACCGGTATCGTGGAGAGCAGCATTACAAAAATCATACTGCCGATCGCCGCCTGGTAAGCCAGGGTATGGGTTGGCTCAACCCCGAAATAAGTGCTCAGAATGGTTGGCAGCCAGCCGCCCAGCAGATTGCCGAAGAAACTTGATATGGTCATCAAACCGAAGTTAAAGCTAAAGACCCACTGGCGCTCTTCTGGAGAGGTATTGGACATTAAGAATGGCGCAATAGCCACCTGGCGCACACTCATTGAAAGCCCGACAATCATCTGAAAAATCACCAGTGCAGGGGCAAAGGGCAGCAGCACCAACCCTGCCAGTGCAGTAGAGCCGGTGATGGCGCTGGAAACCATGATTTTCTTCTGAGAGAAACGCTCTGCCAGATAAGCGGCCGGCAGAGCCATCATGATATTGGCAAACGAGCTGGCAGTTTGCAGCGTGCCAATAAATGCCTCGTCGTATCCCAGGCTTAAAACATAGAAGTTAAATAGAAAACGAAATACACCAAATGCCAGGCCGATGAAGGCTGAATGCAGCATCACCTGCCGGGCATTGAAAGAAAACTGACGGGTCTTTTCGATATACTGGGAGAATCCAGTCAAGCTGCTTGGCACAGGGACTCCTGATTAGATAATGATCTAATCAAGTTTACCACTCTCTGGCAAAACCACGAAGTGATGTTTGTCACTCTTCTGCCCCCCATCCACTGGCCACCTACACCTATAATTTCTGTCCGGCGCAGTGATCTACGAAAATCAAGCCGGCCGTTTCGTCAGTGTTTTCGGCAAACGGTCGAAATCCTTCAGCACCGTCTGAGCTGCGAAGTAGCCGCACAGCCCATGCACGCCACCGCCGGGCGGAGTGGATGAGCCACAGAAATATAATCCTTTCCGCGCCATACGATAAGGCCTGAGGCTGAAGGTGGGGCGAGTAAAGAACTGCCACACATCCTGCACACCACTATTAATATCCCCCTGAACGTAATTAGGATTGTATTCTTCCATCTGGACAGCATTACGCGTGTGGCGGGCCAAAATACGCTGGCTAAAGCCAGGCGCAAAGCGTTCGATCTGTGCTTCGATAGGTCCACTCATATCTACGGTAGAGCCGGCCGGCACATGGCTGTACGCCCAGACGGTATGTTTATCCTGCGGCGCCCGGCTGGGATCCCAAATTGTGGGCTGTGCCAGGAGTACAAACGGCCGCTCAGGATGTTGTCCACGCCACACAGCCTTCTCGGCCGCGGCAATTTCCTGTAAAGTACCGCCCACATGGAAAGTTGCAGTTCTCAGGCACGCAGAATTTTCCCAGGGGATTGGACCATCCAGGGCGTAATCCACCTTGAAGACACCTTGACCATAACGGAAGCGATTCAATTGGCGGCGATACCCGTCAGGGAGCCAATCACCGGCAATACGCAACACACTGCGCGGTGGAGTGTCAAATAGGACCACGCGTGCCTCGGGCAGCTCGGACAGAGAATTAACCCAGGTACCGGTGACCAGCTCACCCCCCAAAGATTGATAGTAAGAAACCAGAGCGTTAGCCAGGGCCTGCGTGCCACCCTGGACAATCGGCCAGCCTACCACATGCGACAACATACTGAGCATCAGGCCGAACGCTCCGGTCAATGGGCGGTCCAGGGGGACCATGGAATGCCCGGCCATTCCGGCGAACAAAGCCTGCGCTCCTGGAGTACGAAACAACATCCGCGCCAGGGGCTCAGCCGGCAAGAGAGACTGCGGCGCCACGCGCAGGATGGAAAATGGATGGCGTGGGGGCAGAGGCAGTGGGCCAACCAGATCTGCAAACAGCTCTTCCCAGTGCTCAACCCAGAAGCTAATTGCGCGCCGATACGCCGGACCATCAGCCCCCAGGCTCTCCGCCATGGCCTCGAAATTACGCTCCACCAGCACCGCCTGCCCGCCATCCAACGGATGAGCAAGGGGGGCGTCTGGTTCAATCCACTTCAGCCCGTGCTCAGTCAGGGGTAAAGAACGAAATAGCGGCGAAGCCTTCCCGAAAGGATGCACCGCCGCGCAGGGATCGTGGATGAAGCCAGGCAGGGTTAACTCAGCAGAGCGCGCCCCTCCCCCGGCGACCGTGCTGCCTTCTACAACCAGCACACTTAACCCCGCCCGCGCCAACAGGATGCCAGCCGCCAGTCCATTCGGACCGGCGCCGACCACAATGGCATCGTAGGCGCTGCGTAAAGATTGAATATCGGACATCAGTTGCGATGCAGTATACTCTTCATCCTGCGTGCAGCCATGCTATCTGGCAGCTCGGTGAACTAATATATTGGCTGATTTATAAACTGCCTGCAGCAACAGCCGCGTCTTCATCATCAAAAATGGCAATCGCTTCGTTGAGTCGCGTCAGGTCAAAAATCTGCTTATAATGCTCGCTCAACCCGCAGGCCATCAGGCGCTGGCGCTGGCGATTGGCGCGGATCAGCAAAGTCACTAACAGCCCAATCCCCGAGCTGTTCATATACTCCAGATTACTGAAGTCGAGGATGATGGCTTGCACTCCGGGAGCAGAAGCCTGGCTGTAAGCCTCCATCAAGGGAGCCTCGGCCTGTGCGTTGATCTCCCCCTGAATATGGATCACACGCGTCAGGTTGTTCGGAGTACTTACAGATAGGGTTACTTTCGGTTCAATCATGGAGTTCTCCTTAATAATCTGCTCAACAAATAACGTTTTATTCAAACGACCGTCTGATATTTTAGTCCTCATTTAAGGATGTTTTTCTCCCAGGTTGAAGATCAAATCCAACTGGTTAAGGCCTTCTGCACTGGAAACCTGTAATTCATCCACCATATGCTGAATAAGGAAAAATCCCCAGCCGCGTGGGGATTGTAAACCTTCCAGCTTGGCCTCCAGATCGGGCAGCTCGGAGGTACCAAAATCTGGCCCTGGCCCCTGATCGGTGATCCGCACACGCAGTTTTTCGGCTGAATAGTAAACACTTATTTGTACAGGTAGATCAGCCTGGAAATGATTGCCATGTTCCATAGCGTTCATGGTGGATTCCGCCACCGCCGTTTTTACCCGCTCCAGCAAGGTTTCTGGCAGGTTTAATGGCTGGATCAAGTTGGCAACTTCTGCCATTGCGGTTTTCTCATTCCCGGGCACACTGGGTAGAGAAAATTCAGCCAGAGTATGCCAGACCGTGTCCGTCAAATCACTCTTATGGCTCATGTCTACATCATTATTCGTCGTCTCATTAATCATCAAGTTCGCACCCACTATCTAATCCCGCTTTGGGGCAACTTTCGTACACCAGGCTTTTCCACACAATAAATCATGACTTTTCCTCCACCAATTAGTTATATCATACCTGGTTAGCGTCCGGAGAACGTTACGGAATTCGTTACGGAAATTTTTCGTTACGCTTTTTTTAGGGTAAAATCAATCCAATATGGATCGTCAAGCACCGGTTTGGGCTTTATATTTACTGGGCACGCCGCGCCTGGAAAGCTCCGGGCATCTGGTGGAGATGGACACGCGCAAAGCGCTGGCACTGCTGGCTTATCTGACTTTGACTGAAACAAGCCACAGCCGCGAATCATTAGCTGCCCTGTTTTGGCCAGAATACGACCAGTCCTCCGCGCGGGGTGCGCTGCGGCGCACGCTTTCCACGCTGCACAAAGCTACAGGAGGAATTGTCCTTGACATCGCTCGCGAGCGGATACGTATTCATGTGGATAGCCCCCTGTGGGTAGATGTGCTGGCCTTCCGCCAACTTATCTCGAAAGCAGCCGCTGCCAGAGCAGCAGCGGATTCCAGCAACGCAGAACAATTCCTGCAACAGGCAGTAGACCTGTATACAGGAGACTTCTTACAAGGTTTTACCCTGCGCGACAGCCCTGCCTTTGATGATTGGCAGTATTTTCAAACCGACAGCTTGCGCCGTGAATTGGCCGGCGCATTGGAACGGCTGGCCCTGATATACACCGCCCAGCTGCACGACGCCCAGGCTATTCTTTCTGTCCGGCGCTGGCTGGCGCTGGACGAGCTGCAGGAGGATGCTCAACGCTGGCTGATGAAACTTTACGCCTGGGGCGGGCAGCGTGGTGCCGCCTTACGCCAATACCGTGAATGTGTGCGCGTTTTAGAACAGGAGCTGGGTGTACCACCCCTGACAGAAACGACCCAGCTCTATCAGGCGATCCTGGAAAATCAATTACCAGCCAGACCTACGGTAGAGTCACCTGCCAGGGTTGAGCAGCCCGTTAATATAAGCGCTCCAGAAGATTATCCACTCACCGGACGAGATGTAGAACTCGGGCAGTTGCAAAATATTTACTGGACTGGCTCTGGGCGGGGAGCTTTGGTGTTCATTGAAGGCGAGGCAGGTATCGGCAAAACCCGCCTGGCTGAAGAAATCCTGCGCGATGCACGCCAGGCAGGGGCAATGACTATAACAGCCCGCTGCTATGAAGGCGAAACCCAGCTCGCTTACGGGCCATTTCTCGATGGTATCCAAAATCTTCTTACCCTCCCGTCCAGCCTGGCCAAACTGGAAAAAATCTCTCCCCACTGGCTCAGCGAAGCCGCACGGCTGGCTCCCGATCTGACCAGGATGTGCCCTGATCTCCCCACTCCCGTGGCATCCGACGGACCCGGCTCGCAAAGCCGGTTTTTCGAAGGGGTGCGCCAGTTATTAATGAGCCTGCTCTCAGGTAACCCACCGGGCATCTTATTCCTGGATGATTTGCACTGGGCAGATAGCGCCACCCTGGATCTACTTTTCTACATGGTGCGCCGTTTACGTGGACATGCGGTTTTGGTGATACTCACCTGGCGTGAGCGGGCGATATCCGCTGATGCGCGCATCAAGAGCCTGGTGACGGATACGCTGCGATCCGGCTATGGTTTCAGCATCCCGCTCAAGCGCCTGACGACAAGTGCCGTGATCAAGCTCGCCGGACAATCCGCTCAGTCTTTTTCGGAGGAGCAATGCCTGAAACTCTATGCCGAAACTGAGGGCCTGCCGCTGTTGGTGACTGCTTATCTCGATACCATCAAACAGCGCGGCGCTTTACCAGCATATGTAGATTGGGAGATGCCTGACAGTGTCCGCAGTTTGCTGCGCAGTCGCCTACCAGCGCCAGATCAACCAAGCTGGCAATTATTGACTACCGCAGCCGTAATTGGGCATGCCTTCGATTTCGATACCTTGCGTCAGGCCAGCGGGCGCAGCGAGCTGGAGACGGTGAGCGGGCTGGAAACCTTGCTCAAACTTGGTTTAATCCGGGAACAAGGCGACAGCGACTGCCCCGGTGAGACTCGCTACGGATTCACCCACGAAAAACTACATCATCTAGTCTATGAAGAGATCAGCCTGGCCCGCCTGCGCCTGCTTCACCAGCGCGTTGCCGAAGCCCTGGCTGCAGGTCGGGCTGCGAAAACAGGGCACACCCGGCTGGAGAGCGGACACTTAGCTGCGCGTATCGCCCAACACTATCGCTCGTCCGGGCAAGACACATTGGCAGCCGAATATTTTCAACAAGCCGGCGATCATGCCCGCCAGTTGTTCGCCAATCAGGAAGCCCTGGCTCATTACCAGGCTGCCCTGGCACTCAGCCCCAGCCAGCCTGCCACACTTCACGAAGCAATGGGGGATTTGCACGTATTGGAAGGCGATTATCCAGCCGCTATTCGCAGCTATGAAACAGCTGCCGCATTGCTGAGCCAGTCTGAACTCCCCGGTATTGAACATAAGCTGGGGAATATCCACGGCCTGTTGGGAGAGTGGGAACTGGCTGAATGTCATTATCTGGCAGCCCTGGAAGGTCTACCGGATCCCGCCAATCAGGCCTGGGCGTATGCGGACTGGTCCCGGACAACCTTCCGGCATGGCGAACCAGTACGCGCCCTGGAGCTGGCCAATAAGTCTCTGGACCTGGCACAGATCAGCCAGGATGCACGCGCCCTGGTTCAGGCACACAATATACTGGGCATTCTGAAGCGCAACCGGGGCGCGCTGGATGATGCCGCCACACATCTGCAGCAAAGTCTCCAACTGGCTGAGGCTTCAGGCGACCTGAGCATGCAAGCCGCCGCCTTAAACAATCTGGCGCTTATCCAGGCGGCGCAAGGCGACCCCACTTCTGCAATCCCGCTTGCGCAGCAGGCCCTGGGGCTCTGCCTGCGACAGGGCGACCGGCACCGGGCAGCAGCCTTGCACAATAACCTGGCCGATTTTCTGCACGAACTGGGTGAAGAGGAAGCTGCCATGCAGCATCTCAAGCAAGCAGCGACCCTGTTCAGCGAGATTGAGGTCGACGACCAGGCGCTAAAACCTGAGATTTGGAAGCTAACCGAGTGGTAAACAGGGATTCATGATGAAAATTTTGGCCGTTATTTCCGCTGAGTATGGTAAGCGCCACGTGGACAACCTGCGCGCCCACTCCCCCCAAAACTGGCAGATCGAGACCTGGCAAGCGCCTTTAATCCTGCCGCCTGTCATTGATTACCCCGAGGACTATCTGCCGGCTGAGTTCCCCGCTGCCGATCTGCTGCTCTCATTTGCGGAACACAGAGGAGTCGCCGAGCTGCTGCCAGATATCGCCCGTTTGTGCGGGGCAAGTGCGGCGATTGTCCCGGTAGATAACGAAGCCTGGCTGCCGCGCGGCCTGGCGCGCCAGCTGTGCGGCTGGATGGAGGACATCCAGGTGGTCTGTGTGACCCCTAAACCGCTGTGTTCACTGACTGAAAGCGAATACTGGGTCACGCGCCGCCAGCGCATCCAATACGATCAGCCCCTGATCGCAGAATTTGCCCGCTATTTTGGTAAGCCGCGCTTCGATGTCAAAGTGGATCCGGAAACCCGCACCATCCAACACATCGAAGTGCAGCGCGATTCATTCTGTGGCTGTGCGCGCTACGTCGCGGAGCAGTTGATTGGCTGCCCGGTGGATGAGGCTCCTGAAAAAACTGGCCTGCTGCATCACCATTACCCATGTTGGGCCAGCATGGGCATTGATGCCGATTTTGGCGACACCTTGATGCATGTCTCGGGTAATATTTTCAAAGACGAGATCAGTGAACAAGTCAAGCCTTACCGGCAGATCAATTATCTGGTTCCCGGATCATCCAGTCCGGAATCGGGTGAAACGACTGGTTAACAGAGCCTGCTATGCCAACCCTTACCCGCTGGTATGTAAAAACTTCTTTGTTGTACCTGGTATTGAGCCTGTTAATCGGATTGCTGAACACCCTTCAGCCAATAACAGGGCTATCTGTACCTGCTGTCTTTCCAGTTTATCTACACCTGTTGACCATCGGTTGGCTGACCTTGTTCATCTTTGGGGTAGTGTTCTGGATGTTCCCCAAGTACAGTCGCGAACAACCTCGCCGGAGTGAGAAGCTAGGCTGGGCAGTGTATGTTACCCTCAACCTGGGCTTGATCTTGCGCGCTATCAGCGAACCCTTAAATTCGCTGCAGCCGGGAGGCCTGTGGGGCTGGATGTTAGCTCTCTCAGCCGGCCTGCTGTGGATAGCAGGGAACCTGTTTGTGATCAACACCTGGGGCAGGGTTAAGGAACGCTGAATGCCACTCCTGAGCCGCTGGATGGTGAAATTTGCGCTGGCGTACCTGGCGTTTGGCTTTACACTGGGTGGTTTGCTGCTGGCCAACAAAGGCATACCCATCCACCCACTGCTCTGGCTGCTGCTGCCCGCGCACCAGGAATTCCTGATCACCGGCTGGATGGTCCATCTTGCCTTAGGGGTCGCCTTTTGGATCCTGCCGCGCTTTGCCCAGGAACCCAAACGCGGTAATACTCAATTAGCCTGGACCGGATGGGTTTTATTAAATCTTGGTATTTGGAGCATCAGCCTGGGCCCTTACCTGCCTGGCTTGCCATGGATGCCCATCTTGGGGAGGTTGTTTCAGGCAGGGGCTGGCCTGGTCTTTGCTTTATATGCCTGGCCGCGTGTTAAGCCCAGCGGTTCGTAATTCCCCCTCGTTTGCCTGTTCGCAATTCTAAGGATCACGGCGCCGAGCAGCGCAAAGTCAGTTCTGGATGAAAAATAATCCGATATGGGTCGGGTTTTTCACCATTGAGAAGTTGGATAAGGGACTGCATTACAGTGACTCCCAGGGTGCGATGTGGGACATGCAGTGAAGTAAGCGGAGGCGTCATTAAAGAAGCCAGGGGGATGTCATCTGAGCCAATTATTTCGATATCCTGAGGAACCCTCCGGCCAAGGTTTTGGCAGCCACGTAAGGCGCCAATTGCTACCAGGTCATTAAAAGCGAGGATTGCGGTAATTTCCGGATGGTCACTCAACAATCGTTCAGTGCCTTCCAATCCCCCGGCAATGGTTGGCATACAATGCTCGATCAACTCCAGACAGCCATCCAGCCCTGCAGATGTGCAAGCAGCACGAAAGCTCGCCACCCGCTGCTGGCTGCTCCACGATTGGACTGGGCCGGCCAACATACCGATCTTCTGATGACCAAGCTGGACAAAATGATCCCACGCCAGTCGCGTACCTTCCTGATCATCCACATAGATCAACCGAACTTTATCTATGTCTTCGCTTAAATCGCGGTTGAATACTACCGCATAGTAGAACTGCTCAAGGTAAGCGAATAGATCGGTCATTGGAAGGCGCGGGCTGCAGATGATCACCCCATCAACTTGTTTTTCCAGAAGAGAGTTTAAGGCAGCTTTTTCACGCTCGATATCTTCAGCCGCGTTACACAAAAACAATGAATAGGCATGGGCATAGGCGGTATCCTCAACACCCCGGGCAATCTCCGAGAAAAACGGATTGGCAATATCTGGAACCATTAAGCCAACCGTTGTTGTTCGCTGTGTGACCAAGCTGCGAGCGATACCACTGGGCCGGTAACCCAGCTCGTTCACAATCGCCATGATCCGTTCTCGGGTTTCAGTGCTGATATCGTCTTTATCTCGCACCGCGCGGGATACGGTTTGCATGGAAACACCTGCCTGACGAGCAACATCTGCCAGGGTGACGCGTTTAATCAAAACGTTTTCCTCCTCAGCCTAACGCGCTGTAACCACAGGATCAGGTAGTTTACGGTGGATTTCTGCAAGACGATAACCAAATCCAGGCCCAGACAGAGTGGATCGATCTAGCCTGCCATTTCGCCTTTGATACAGACCCGGATGTACTGCCGCCTCCGCGTGTGAAGCCTGCGGATAAAACTGCATCGCATTTGATTCAACCCCCATAATCGTCCCGGCATGCGCGGCAAGCTGCACATGCGGAATTTGGGCCAACATCGGATTCGTCAAATCTTGCACCATCAGGGTCATACCATGCGCCTTAGCCCAACACAGGCTGAGCAGCGCTCCAGTTTGCGTCTTGCAAGTTTTAAGAGCCACACCACTCCAACCCAGGCTCTGACCGAGTCGTACCAGCTCCCAATCATGGGCGCTTTCATCCATAAAGAGCGGCTTGCGCGCCGCTACACTATGGACATCGATCCGATTGCGTTCCAGATCATATGGGAAAGGCTGCTCGACATACAAAAGCATGCCATACAGACGGGGATGTTCATGCAGCAGAGAGTCGAGGATCACGTTCACATACTCAGGATCGGTTACCGTACAATTGAAATCTGCTGTGAGCCAGTCAACTCCTGTCTCAAGAGCAATCTGCCCCACATGTATCAGGCGTGTGTAATCCCAGACAGGATCATTCCCACGCAGCTTAACCTTCAGACATTTCAAACCATCGCGGGTAATCCAGTCACGCAGCAAGACCGGATAGCCATCCTGGGGTTCACTACCGCTCAACTCATCTGCTTCGAGAGGATCCAATCCTCCCACCAAATGCCAGGCGGGCAATAGCACTGGGGGTGGGTATTGCAGATAGTCCACCGGAAATCGACCCTGAAAGGAGACTCCACTCCCGTCCCCTGGTTGAAGATAAGCTGCCAGGTCTTGATTCATGTAGGGAGGCTGGTAAGTCTCATAGACAGGCAAACCATTCAAGATACCATATGCGTCATGCAAAGCAATATCAAAAGCCGAGCAGCACACCAGAGCCGCCAGCCAGGGCATTGGCTCCTTGTCTGCTCGGGCGTTGTTAACTTGATTGAGTAGACCGGGTAAAACCTTTTTTTGGAAAGTGTATCCAATCTCGAGCGGGTGACCCCATGTGCTAAACCCTGCCCAGGCTTGCACCAGCATTCTGGAAAACTCTTGCAGCATCGAATGTCGCTCACGATAGCTGAGCTGGCTGGGCCATACCCACTGCACACTCAGGGGAGTCTCACCCCACCCCTCAGCGATGCGCCCCTGACGATCCTGGACACGCAAACATACCCTGGCGCAGGTGACCGAAGTCAATGTTTCAGGACCGAATTTCAATGGGACGCGTGTCTCCACCGGGAGAAAATACAACTGCGCCCCTACCGGGCTAACATCAAAATGATTGACCACTGCTAATGCTCCTCCACAATGTCAGGCGATCTTATCAGCCATTTCTTGAGCTTGAATAGCCAGTTCCATCACCTTGAAAGTATGCGCCTGTGTCATGGCCATTTCAGTACGATTAAGGCAGTCCAGAATGAGCTGACCGAAGAACGGGAAACCCACCTGTCCATGAAGCGCCAGATGCTGCTGACCTGCCTGGTTGACCAGGTAGAGATGATCACCCTCACCATCTCGCCCAATATCAATATATTTACGCAGCTCAATAGTGCCGTCGGTTCCCAGGATAAAGACACGCCCGTCACCCCACACCCCCAGGCCTTCCGGTGTGAACCAGTCCACACGCAGGTAGTGGGTTGCACCATTATCGGCAATCAAGGTTGCATCCCCAAAATCTTCAAAATCTGGCTGTGCCGGGTTATGGTAATTGGCAACCTTGCTGTGCAGTACGCGGGCATCTTTAGCGCCTGTATAGTAGAGGAATTGCTCAATTTGGTGGCTGCCCAGGTCAATCAGGATGCCACCATAGCTGGCTTTCTGGAAAAACCAGTCCGGGCGCTCGGGAGCATTCAGTCGATGAGGAGCCAGGTTTACAACCTGCAAGACTCGACCGATCGCTCCAGACTGGATCAGATCACCCGCCATAACCGCACATTCCACATGCAGTCGTTCTGAATAATAGGCAGCGTACTTACGTCCTGTTTCAGCAACTTTTGCCCTTGCCTGGGCCAACTGCTCGCGGGTGATCAGGGGGGGCTTATCGGCAAAAAAATCTTTGCCGTGTTCCATGGCGTGCAAACCTAACGGGCAGCGCTGGACCGGGATTGAGGCGGAAGCGATCAAATGGATCTGAGGATCATCCAGGATGGCCTGGGCTGAAGCCGCCGGTTGGGCATCTGGATAGCGTTTACAAAAATCAGCCACCTTTTTGACGTCCGGATCATAGACCCAGACTAATTCAGCTCCGGCTTCTAACAACCCATTGCACATCCCAAAAATATGCCCATGATCCAGGCCAATCGCCGCAACCCGAAACTCACCCTTCTGGCAGACAGGATTAGGTTTACCTTTAGGTGCGTAGCGCATTCCATCAATTTTTTGTGTGGACAAGATGAATCCTCCCTAAAACTGCGTACAGTTCAGGCTTGCTTTGAATTGAAATCCCGCCCGAAGGTGATCGTGTTGTCAGTGAAATTTTCCACACTGCTGGTTTTTGAATGAAAATGGGGTACGTTTGCCAGCACTCCCTGGCGGGTGTAGAAGGGATCTGCCGGGGTAAGCGGCAGCTTAACCCGCTGCCCTAAACTGGCTGATTGGTAAATCGCCATAACTAATTCAATTGTCTTACGACCTTCGCGCCCATCCAACAGGAGTGGCTGCTCGCCTCTGATCGCTGCCAGGACATTGGCAATTTGGCCATCATGCAAACTATGTGTTATCTCAGGCAATTGAGAAAAATATGCCTGTAACTCAGCGATTAACTGAGGATCTTCATCTGGGAAGCCATTCGGGCGCGGGTGAGAAGCGCGCACCTTCCAGGGCATTCCCACCGCAGCCCGCTCCCCCTGGAATAGCATTTGCTGTTCCTCTCCATGATGTACCAGTGATGCGGTCAATACACCCATTCGCCCATCAGGATAAAAGAATGTAGTCTGCGAGAAGTCTTCCACTTCCGAATTTTCATGGGCCAGATTGGCAATTACCGCTTGAAGTTCATCCGGCATGCCCATCATCCACTGGAAGAGATCGATATGGTGAACAGCGTGATTCATCGTACAACCGCCGCCCTCTTTCTCCCAGGTGCCACGCCACCACAGATCATAGTAACTCGACCCGCGCCACCAGAAGGAGTCAACCTGAGCATGTAACACCTTCCCTATTCGTCCAGAATCGAGCACTTGTTTCAACTTCAGGACCGGAGTCTGGAATCGATTCTGAGCGACAACCGATAGCAGGCATTGATTGGCGTCTGCTGCCCGAACCATCGCGTCACATTCTTCGACTGAGGTTGCCATCGGTTTTTCTACCAGCACATGCACACCTGCATTCAGGAGATCAATGGCTGCTGGTGCATGGGCAAAGGGCGGCAGACAGATCGATACCAGATCAACTGCTTGCTCCACAAGCAGCTGCTGGTAATCGTTGTAAACCGCGGCTTCCAATTGGTAAGCTTGTGCCTTTTGGGCAGCCTTCTCTGGATACAGATCTATCAGGGCGACGATCTGGCATTCAGCTGGAAATTTCTGATATGCACGGATATGGCTGTCCGCGATCGCACCGCAGCCAATGACAGCAACATTAATCATCCCTGTTATCTCCTTATCTCTGGCTGACTGCATCCAATAGGGCCAGGATATTCTCACCCGGGACATCTGGTGATACCCCACCTCCGGCTGAGAGAATCAAACCGCGCCGATCCGGGTGTAGTTTGAGGCAGGTGTGCGCAGCTTGCAGCACATCTTGCGGGGTGCCACGCGCCAACACATCCAGGGGAGGCACATTCCCCATCAAACAGACCTGCGGCCCGACCAATTGCCTTACTCGATCCAGGCTGCGCAGGTGAGTGAAATTAAATATATGAATGCCAAGGTCTGCCAGATGGGGGAACGATACAGTTGTATCCATATCATTATGGAAAAATTTTACTGCACCTGGAAATGCATCCAGGATTTCTTTCAAATAAGGATGGGCAAACTCCAGATAGTCCTTCTCGCTCAGGAAGCCTACTACATCATCCAGGAGCATTACACCTTCCACAGCAGTAAGAGCATTCGCCTGGGCTTCTAACCAGTCACGTACCGTCTGGGTAGCAATCCGTAACAGGCGGTGAGTATTGGCTGGATCCAATTTAACGCCCAACAAAAAATTGGTCATCCCCACCAGGTGCGAGGCCACTGCGAGCGGACCACGCCCGGCTACAATTTTCACGACATGTCCGGCATCCTGTATACGCGGCTCATATTTTCGCATCATATTTAGCAGGAATGGCATTAGCCCATCGCTTGTTGGATCAGGCTGGTGCAATTGATCAACATCGTCTAATGAATCGAGCAGCGGATGGACCAGAGGCGTGCGGTCATCATAGAAACTCATCCGGCAGCCAAAACCACTTGGCTCCGCTGCCATCCCCATTTCAGCCCAAAAACCGGGCAAAAAAATCACATCCGGAAAACGCTGTTCCACTTCCAGGTTTGCTTGCAGCCAGATTTCCGGGTTGCCCAGGTAATCAAGGGTCGAAATTCCCAGATAACCAGGTATCCAGGGGCTGTCGACGATCAGCGCCACTGGGATCATGCCAGGGTCTTCCATACGTGCGCAGCGCTGCAAAGTTTGCCATTGATCGATTTTCATGGAAGTACCTCATCCTTTTTTATCTAGCAGATCAGGTTGCGCGTACCAACCGCCTTCTGGAGAAAAAATACCAGCCAGCCGTTGCCAGGGCGGTGACTAAAAACCCCACCAAAGGGGCGAGGGGATTGTGCATCAAGGATAACAACATTGAGAACAATGCACCCGGCGCCCAGACCCATAAAGGGATCAAACGATCGGGATTACCTCGCCGGCGGCGGGTTGATTCAACTGCCAGAGGTACCACCAGGGGCGGCAGCATAGCAGCCAGCACCGTCACCCAGGGCAGTAATTTGAGATCAAAACGCAGGACTGCCAGAGTCAATCCGATGCTGGTAATGATCAGCATAGCCAGTCGTTCTTGCATCGGGAATGCCGCCTGCAAAGCAGGTGCTCCAGAATATAAAGCGGTAAAAGTGGGCGCAATGACAGAGATCGCGACCAGAAGATTGCCAATTGCCAGGCCGCCTGGTTCGGCAAGGATTCCCACCAGATCGGCTGAGCCTGTCCCTTGCTGCAGGCCGACTCCCGCCAGTGCTATGAGCAAAATTGGGATAATCAACAAGCCTTCAACTGCTAATAAATCCCGCCGAGAGGGCAAGCCAACCGTGAAATCTGGGGCGCGGACCGTGAATACCGATATGTAGCCTATAAAAACCGCAACATCCATCACCAACCCAACTGGTGTCGGCAGGGCTAACGTTACCGGCATGGTCCGGGCAGCCAGCAGCGACACAATGATACCCACCAAAGCCAGAACTGCCAGTGTGGTCAGGCTTGCCAGGCGATTCCAACTGTGCAACCCGCGCAAGGATAATGCGACAATTGGCAAGCCTAAGAGTAATGCCCCAGCTGCATCCGGCAAATGCAACAGAGCGCCCAGTGATGCACCACCCAGACCAATATTAAAACCAAGCCACCCGACCATCCCCAGAGCAATTACCGCACCTACCATTCGTTGCGTGCCGACTCCAAAATAACGCGGGGTGATTTGGTTGAGATTGGCTCCTTCTCCCAAAGGGCGTGCCAGACCCAATGAACCCTGGAACCACAACAAGATAAACATGAACAGCGCACTCAGCAGAATCGAAATCAGCGGCACCGGACCGCCATAGCGAGCTGCCAGGCCAGCGCCCAGGAGCAACGCCCCTGGGGAAGTGCCAATGCCCAGCCAGGCCCCTGCTACATGGTGCCAACGCCGCGTAGCTGCCAGTTTGGGTAGTATTGCCGGCACATCTACTCTTTGTGCTGCCTGCTTACTCGTCAAACCACTCATCTGCGGGGTTAAATGCCGGAATTGCTACCAAAGCAACTCGCAGCTTGCCAACTGCACGATGGCGGCAGCCAGGCTTGATCATCACTGCGGTCATTGGCTTTACGGGGACCTGTACACCGTCCAATTCCAGCATGCCTTCGCCCTCCAGGATCAGATATATCTCAGTCAAGGATTCGTGGTAATGCACGCGGGCGTCTTCATCGACATCCAGGAGATGCAAGGTGGCGATATCATTTTCCGGATCTACAAACGCCCGCCGCGTAAAACCACAGGGACAGCGGATGGTTCCGATGTCCTCCATCTGCGCAACCAAATAGTTCGCCATACTTTCCTCGATTGTGTACTTAATCCAGCGCTAAAACACCTGAGGCCTGGAAAATCTTCCGAATTTGACCGGTGTAGTCATTAAACCTATCCGGTAACTGGTCCAGGCGGCGTGGGCGCGGTAGATCAATATCAATGATTTCCACAATGCGTCCGGGGTGCGGACTCATGACGATCACCCGATCAGCCAGGAGGACCGCCTCGGGGATACTATGCGTGATCAGCAAGGCCGTTTTGCGCTTTTCCATCCACAGGTGCTGAATATCCATCGAAATCTGTTCGCGGGTCAGGGCATCCAGCGCACCGAATGGCTCATCCATCAATAGAAGCGGCGGATCATGAACCAGCGCCCGGCAGATTGCAACGCGTTGTCTCATTCCACCCGAAAGCTCATAGGGTTTCTTGGTTTCAAAACCATCCAGCCCAACGGCTTTCAAAAGTTCATGTGCCCGCGGTGCATAAATGTTTTGATCCAGCCCTCGGATTTCAATCTGCAGCATAACATTGGAGAGTACATCTCGCCAGTCCAGCAGAACTGAATCCTGGAAGATAATACCGAGATCCGTCTGTGGCCGGTTTACTTTATTTCCATCGATCGTAATCAACCCGGAAGTATAGGGAACTAACCCAGCCAACATTTTGAGAATGGTGGTCTTGCCACAGCCGCTGGGACCTACGATAGCTATGAACTGAGATTTTTGAATGTCAAAGTCAGCATTCTCTACCGCCAGGGTTGGATTGTCTTTCGTCTGGTAAATTTTCTCGACATTTTGCAAGCGAATATAGGGTTCAGTCATCTTGATCTTCTCTTGGACGGTTCTCCCCACAGGATTTTAGCCCATGGGGAGAACCGTAACAGGCTATGAAATCCTTATTCCGCTGGAGGCAAATAGGGAGGTTCGGAGATGAATTCATTGGTGAAGAAAACGTTGATATCCTCTTCAGGCTTGAATCCAGCATATTGAGCCAGAACGTCCTGGGTGGCAGTCCAATCTTCCGGAGCAGACCAACCAATCGGCTTTCCTTCACTGTTAGCAGTGTGCATCAAGGTCAAAGAGCCTTCGATTTCGGCCAACGATAGAGGAACATCAAAGGCCTCAGCGTGCTGGGAGAAGATTTCAGCGGCTTCTTCGGGGTGCTCCAGGGTGTATTGCCAGGCGCGTTGAGAAGCGCGCACGAACTTGGCAATTACTTCCGGGTTCTGTTCGGCATAGAAGTTATTGGCGATGATGGCGCTGCTCAGGGTATTTACATCGCATAGATCAACCAGTTTCGACCAACCCATATCTACGCCGGTAACCTTCTCCATACGCATCGGTTGATCAACAAAATATCCGAGGAACGCATCCGTCTGGCCTTCCAGCACTGCGGTTTCTTTAGAAGCCGGGTTCGAGACCTGGATTAATTGAACGTCTTCCATAGTCATGTTATTGCGACCCAGGCAGGCTTCCAGGATCGCCAGACTGGCATCACCTGCGGTGATGGCGATCTTAGTACCTTTTACTTCTTCGATGGTGGTCGGTCGGGCAGCATCCTGGCGATAGATGAAGGCCATCGGACTGGACTGGAAGGTGACTGCCACCGCCTTCACCGGCACGCCGGCGCTGATACCGCGCAGCATAGTTGCTGAGTCGGCATAACCAATCACATTGGTGCCATTGCCGATCAGCTTCACAACTGTGGCTGAACCACTGCCTTCCAGGATTGTTACATCCAGGCCTTCTTCTAAGTAAAAGCCTTTATCAACACCCAGGAAGAACGGAGCATGTTCGCCATAAAGAGTCCAATTCAGGCGAAAGTCGACTTTTACCAACTCTTCCGCAGGTTCCTCAGTAGTTACTGGAGCTACCGGGGTAGCAGCAGGCTGCGGAGCGCAGCCCGCGATCAGCGCCACGATCATGAGCGCTGCGAACAAACGAAGGACATTAACTTTCTTCATGTGTAGAGTCTCCTCAAGTAATCAGGGTTTTGTATATTGTTTTGATCTAAGACAGACAACTATGTAATTCGATTGTCGCAAAATCACCTCCTTCCACCAAATTTTGCCTTACATCGTCGCATGTTCAGGGGTCGTCCGGCGAGAAACGTGCCATGGGATCATGAAACGTTCCAGGATCTCAATTACATAGAACAGGAACAATCCTTGAGCCGTAAGGACAACGATGGTAGCAAAAGTCAGGGCGGTATTCAGATTTGAATTGGATACGAGTAATAAATACCCCAGACCACGGTCTGCTCCGACGAATTCACCCACCACTGCACCTACCACTGCCAGTGTGGCGGCAACCTTAAGACCACTGAATAGATAGGGTAGGCTGGTGGGTAAGCGGAAGCGTAGGAATATTTGTGATTTGGTGGCGCCCATAGAACGCGCCAGGTCGATCATTTCCGAAGAGATTGAGCGCAATCCTACAGCAGTATCAATCACAATCGGAAAGAAAGAGATCAAGAAAGCAACCATCACTTTTGGCATCGTGCCAAAACCAAACCAGATCAGGAACAATGGCGCAATCGCAATTTTTGGAACCACCTGAAAAAACAGCAGGATCGGCATAATAAAGCGGTCAAAAGCTGACGATGAGGTGATCCCTATTGCCAGAGGAACAGCGATTGCGATTGCCAGGCCATACCCAAGCAAGGTTTCATACGCCGTTGTCGCGCCATGACTCATCAAAGAATCAAACCGAACAATGACTTCTTGCACAATCATGGTCGGCCTGGGGAGCAAATAACTTTTTATATCGAACACAATTACTGCCAGTTCCCAGAGCAGCAGGAAGCCAAAGATACCAATGAAAGGCATCAAGCGGTCCTTGAGTTTTTCCATAAATTCACTCTTTTTCAATTGAGAAGTTCCATTTACAGCTTTTTCCATGGGTTCAATCCTTTTCTTCTAGATTGGGAGACCGAGTGAGGTAAATTCCCACTCCTCTTCCGGTGTAAATTCAGCAGTATCAAGCTCTACGCATAATCCAAATGGGGCAGAATTAATACTCTGAGTGGAGATAGCCCCGTCTTCAATCCTTAAGACAGGATAACCAGCCGGGTGCTCCCGATATAAGTCGGGGTGGCAAGCCAGGACCGCCGCCTGAGCCGAAGCAGGAAAACCACTCAAGCCGTTGAAATAATGTTGACCGTTGCGTTCTACGTGCACAATACCCAATGATGCCATTACTGCCAAATCTTGCTGCAAAGCCAGCGGTCCGACATTGATCAAGTCCTCACCACTCAACAGAAGGAGCTGGTCAGGATTCTGCCGGCGCAGGGCTTCCAATAGGCAAGCATTTGCAAGGCCTTTGAAAACCCCCTTGCAGTTCTTATGGCTGGTTCCCACATAACCACATTCAAGCGCACGTACCAGGCTTGTGAGGTCGCTATCTGATTCATCGATGATGATGGGTGGCCGTGTCTCCCAGTTTATAAACGCCTGGCGGGTACGCTCATCCAGAGCAACTGAGCGATGGAGAGGCTGCTCGACATACAGCAGATGTGTGAGAAAGTCTGCCAGAGGGGTGGCATCCTGTAAAGACTGCCAAAATTCCAGAAAATCAGCTGGCTGATGGAACTGCTCATTGCCATCCAGAGTGAACTGGTAGTCTGCCAACCCAATACCGTGTAAGAGTGCGGCAATTTGTGCTAAACGTTGTAAGTCTGTCGATCCATCACCGGAGAGCTTGATTTTAAAATATCGCAACTGATAAGCAGCTATCGCAGCTTCCAAAGACCGCGGCAGATCATCCTGGTTAAGCTCTGCTTGCGTGATTTCACTATCTGTGAGGGAATCCGTCAGGCCGACCGTATGGCGGACACTGATCTTCTCCAACGGCAGGGCTGGCAGCCAATCGACCGGCTGGCTATTCTCCAAAATGGTGTGTATCTGACCGAGCTGGATGCCATAGACATTTTCACGCAACCCAGCTGCAAAGGTGATCCTACCAGCCCTACAACAGGCATCGATCGCAGCTCTCTCCAATAAGCTGACGCCCAGGTTCCAGAGCAGCGCCGGATAGCCATGTCTCTCTCCCCATCGCCTTTGCATATGGTAAAGCTCCCACCACCAGGTAAACAGGCTCGGTGTAGTCCCAATCTGGACAGCGAAAACACTCGCCTGGCGGATTACCGCAAGCATATCCACCAAATCGTCTGAATACTCTGTGTCAGGGTCCTTATTGAACCATTTCGGGATCAGGCTCTCAGCAGCCCAGCCTTTCTGGAGTGTGCCATTGATTTCAAATGTTGCTTCAAGAACAAGGTGGGGAAAAGCAGTCAGAGTAGCAAATCCGTAGCGAAAAGGCATGCGCGTTTGCAAATTATGGAGTGTTCGGGTTGTTTGCTTCAGCGCTACGGTCAGATTCTGCATGGTTAACCTTCAGGCTTCCGCTGCAACGCGCAGGACCGATTGGGCTTTCTCGTCCAATTCAATCCCCAGACCTGGCCCGGTGGGAAGGAAGATCAAGTCACCTTGTATACTGTAGCCATCCTTTACCAGGGTCTCGCCAAGAAACTGTGGTCCATTTAAAGCGCATGGACGGTCGATATCTGCCCAGGCATACAAATGCAACGCGGCAGCCAATGATAAGTCCGGATCGGTGAGGCCAGAGCCAAGTAACTGCAAGCCGGACTCTTTAACCAGGCGAATAATCTGTTGAGCTTGCCACAAGCCACCGGACCGCGAATGCTTCAAGGTCACTCCATCGAGCATCCCCAAAGCAATGAACTCGGCCGTCTCGACAGGTGAAATAATACCTTCATCCATATAAATGGGCACTGCACCATTTTTCTTTAATGCCTGATAGCCGCGTAATTGGTTAGGAGGTAAGGGTGATTCAATTGCCTGAACGCCCATCGCGGCAAATTTTGGCAGCATGTCAAGAGCGGACTCCAGGCGATAGCCGGTGTTGGCATCCACCCACAGGAATGTATCAGGGAATTCCCGACGCACAAGGCGCACCAATTCCAAATCATATTCCGGTGTTTGTGGTGGACCAACTTTGATATTGAAATGGCCAAAACCGGCGATACGTGCTTTTTCTAATTGGATTTCAGCCTCTGCCAATGTGGGTGCACTTAAGGTCCAATTCAAGCGGATTGCATCGCGGCTGGCTCCGCCCAGGAGATTGGCGACGGGAACGCCTTCCCGCTTTCCGACCAGATCGTAGCAAGCCATGTCCACGGCAGCTTTGGCGATCGGCTGTCCGGTTGAGAACCCCGGACGGATAGCATAGTCCATGCGCCGGTGGATCTCGGAAAAGTCATTCGGGTCTGCGCCCAGTAGTGCCTCTGCGAGGTAGTTCGTTAGGGTGCTTTCCGCTGTCTCAACGGTCTCGTAAGTCCAGGTGGGCACTGGCACAGCCTGTCCCCAGCCCTGCAAGCCAGACTCATCGGTCAGCCGGACGAACACGGTTGGACGGCGGACGGCACCATCTTTTCCGGGTTTAAAGAATTTAAATGCCCCGGAAAAGGCATAATCATAGCGACCAACTTCCACCCGCGCAATCTGGCTCACATATAGCTCTCTTTTTGTCCGTTAAACTATTCGGATTAACCCACCCGCCTACCCTTCAGCGATTAGGGAAGGTTTCCAATCCTGAACTGCCTGCGTCATCGCAGCAATATTTTCAAGTGGTGTATAGGGGGCCATGGCGCAGCCCGGGGTCAACATGTCCACTCCATTATCCAGGCATTCCATCGTGGAACGATATACATCCTCAGGCTTTCCATTAAGCAGTACTTTTACAGTCGGCACATAACCAGCCAGGGCGACCTTGCCTTTTAAATTTTGTACAGCGACCTGAATATCCACCCCTTCGTCGAAGTTGTAGCAGTTAGCGCCGATATCGGCCAGGAAAGGTGTATGGCGCGTGGACTTGCCACAGATATGCATGATTGTTGGACCCCGGATCGCCGAACAGAGCTGGCGATGATAAGGGGCGATTAAATCTCGGTAGGTAAACGGAGAAATCAGATCACCTGTGCAAGAAGCCTCGCCAATAATGATCGCATCGGCCCCCGCCTCAATCTGCGCGTTGGCATAAGCTATTGCCAGGGGGGTCAAGGCAGCCATCGCCTGGTGGACCAATTCCGGGTTGGTAATGATCCAGATCAAGAAATTCTCAAATCCGAACAGTTTCCCGGCGATTGAGAACGGACCTACAATCGAAGAGACGATCGGTGCTTCCTCGTCATAGCGTCTGCGCAGGGAATGGATTGCTTTGAGAACTGTAGGGACACGCCCTAGATCAAAGAAATTCTTGGGGATGGTGATTTGATCGGGATAGTTGTATAAATGCCCAACTTCAGTGGGCAGAGTATCTCGGGTGCGGTAATTGATCTGGGCGCCCAGTGCCTCAACCTCAACCACCATATCAAAGGGCAGCTTCATGCACTCGATATTGGTATGCAACCAGATCGATTCAGCCAGACCTGCCAATTGGTCAGGGTCGCTGTGCGCTTCAGGCCAATATATCCCTACTTTTTCCATCATCTGAACGGTAATCCCGGTAGCCACAGCAGCCACAGGTGGGCGATCAACAGCCTCCAGATGCAGAGCTTTCAAGAACCTTTCCTTCACATTCATCCGTGGTCCTTATACTTCAGATGCTTCCAGGATTGGAAAACTTGTTGTGATCTGAACCAGCAGTGCATAACAAATCCGGCTGCCATTTTCCAATTTCCGTTAGCGTTGCCGTTAGCGCTAACGAATTATATAAAAAATCAAAGATGTCTGTCAAGAACTATTGTCACTTATCTGGATGACAACCTTCACTGCTCCAGACTGACGATCCGCCAGGGTATCAAATGCCGCCTGAACTTGATCCATGGGATACACATGCGTCACCAGGCGCTGCAAATCCACTCTTCCCAACTCCAGGAACTGGATGGCGGTTTGAAAATCCCAGCAATAGCCCTGTGATCCAGACAGCTCGATCTCACGGTGCACGAAAATATTGGCGGGGATGGTTAGCTCATCCTGTTCAAACAGCCCGACCAGTACAGCCCGCCCACCCTTGCGCAGCGCTTTCAATGCCTGGACCAGGGTAACCGGCAAACCAACCGCCTCAAAGGCCCGGTCTACACCCAGGCCATCCGTGAGCGCTGCGATCTCTGCCAGTACATCACCATCCAGGCTGTTCAGTGCTGCATTGGCGCCCAATTGGCGAGCCATCTCCAGACGCGCTGGACGCACGTCCGTGATTAGCGTCTGCCCGGCGCCAGCCTGCTGCGCCAGCTGCAGCACCAATAAGCCAATGGCTCCAGCGCCAAAAATCGCCACACTCTGACCCAGGCTGAGATCAGCTTTTTGAACGGCATGCACTGCTACTGCCAGTGGCTCCAACAAGGCGCCTTCGGTGTATGACGCAGCGGCAGGTATACGGTGCGCCCAACGCTCATCCACGACAAAATCAGTGGTCACGCCACCCTGTCCACGGCGATATTGAAAGCTGATCGAGGTGCAAAAATGATATTGACCACGCTGGCAAAAATAGCACTCTCCGCATGCGATTACCGGCTCAACCGCCACCCGGTCCCCAATCTGCAAGCGGGTCACTTTCTCTCCTAACGCAACCACATCCCCGGCAATCTCATGCCCGATGGGGACTGGCAGAGACACAGACGGGTGCTTACCGGCAAAGATATGCATGTCCCCCCCACACAGAGTCACGGCGCGCACGCGCAGCTGCACTTCGGTCGGCCCGGGTTCTGGCAGAGACCTCTCTAATATCTCCACTTTTCCGGGGGCTGTAACGATCGCCATTGGGCGCGTTTTTAACATTCGCTTACTCCTCCTGGACCACATCTACGACCAGCTGACCCAGACCGCTGGCTGTGGCGAGCAAGCGCTCACCCGGGCTCAACAATACTGGCCCACGCGGCTGGTCATCCACACCTTTGGGGCTGCCGGTCAGGATGATATCTCCGGGCTGCAAGGTCGTGATTTCTGATAGATAGGCGATCAGCGCCGGAATCCCGAAAATCATCTGGCGGGTGCGGCCGCGTAAGGCAGTACTATCGTTTATCGTGAGGGATAACACAACTCCTGAAGGATCGGGCATTTCGTCTGCGGTGAGCAGGAAAGGACCCAGGGGTGTAAATGTGTCACCCAGCTTGCCAGAAGTCCATTGTGTCGTGCGCGCTTCCCAATCACGCGCCCCGATATCCATCGCCAGGCTATAACCGGCGACATAATCGAGAGCCTGCTCGACGGAAATATGCCTGGCGTAGCGTCCGATTACGACCACCAGCTCAGTTTCTCCAGCAATTTCACGGCTGGTATGCGGCAGGATCACGCGCCCGCCAGATCCCAGCAGTGTGCTGGTAGGCTTTAGAAAGATCACCGGAAAAGCCTGCGCAGGGCTGGCATCCGCGCCAGGAACTGGATAATTCAATCCCACACAGATGATCTTGCCCGGTTTGGACACGGGCGGCAGCAAGTTGGCTTTAGCAAGATCGAACAACGCGCCAGCCTCTACCAGTGCCTTGAGCGCGCTCTCTGACAGGTTTTCAATACTGGCCATGAATTGGTGAACGGAATCCAGATAAAAAGCGCCTCCGTCAAGCAGCTGATCGACCGAATTTGGCAACGGCTGCGCATACCGTAACAGGCGTGCAGCTCGCAATAAATCTACGATCTGTGCTCTTTGAGCAGTCTGGGCATTGAGCAGCGCCCCCAGGCGCGCCTGCCCCTGCTGGTTGTACATCGCCAGGCGCATGTGCTAGGCCTCCGGTTCCTGGTTAAAGCGCGCAGGGCGTTTTTCGATGAATGCCTGGCGACCTTCTTGCGCGTCTCGCCCCCTGCCTGTCTGGATGCGCAGTTCACGCTCCAGCTCCAGGCCGGCCTCCCATCCCAGGCGCAAGCCTTCGTTCACACAACGCTTGCTGGCGCTGACTGCCTCAGCGGCATTGGCGGCGATCCCCTCTGCCAGGTTGAGGCTGAAATCCAGCAGCTCTTCGTCAGAGACAACATATTCCACCAGACCAAAAGCCAGCCCCTCAGCAGCTGTAATGCTGCGCCCGGTCAGCAGCAAATCGAGTGCCCGCCCGCGCCCTACCAGGCGCGGCAGGCGCTGCGTGCCGCTGCCGGAAGCAAACGCCCCAACTTTCACTTCTGGGAAACCCATCTTGCAGGATTCGCCAGCCACACGGATGTCACACGCCAGGGCCAGCACGGCCCCACCCCCAAGAGCATGCCCGTTAAGCGCGGCAATGACCGGAAGAGGCGAGTTTTCAATGGCCGCATTCAGCCCGGCCTCGACATAATCATTTTCTAACAACCAGCCGATCTCCAGGCTAAAATCGCGGATGTCCGACCCAACCGAAAAAGCCTTCCCCACCCCGGTCAACACCACACAGCGCACACGCCGGTCGCCTTCCAGCTCTGCCAGGCGGGCCAGCATGGCGCGCTTGACGGCATGCCGCAGCACACCCAATGGCTGAGAGACAATGCTCATTAGAGCAACGCCCGGTCGCGGCAGCGCCACCTCGATGGCATCCCACTCGATTCGATCCGCTGTCCCTGGACGATCGCTCATGGCCTCACTCCTTCCAGCCAGTCCGCGCTGCGCAGGCGTTCAGGAAGATTCAAGCGCGGCCGGGCGCGCAGCTCGGCTGCGAATTCCATCCCTTGTGGATAAAACAAACGCTGGTCCATGGTTTTGACCTGCGCGGCGATCTGCGGGCGGAAACCCATCTTCGCCAGTACATCGCGTTCCAGGTCCACGCCCGGCGCCAGCTCAATCAATTGCAAACCCTGGGGGCCACGCTGGAAGACCGCCCGCTCGGTGATATACAGGGCGCGTTGGCCGATGGACTGGGCATGTGCGCCGCTGTACGAGACCTGATCGAGTTGAGCGACAAACTTCTGATGCGCCCCGTCTGACCGGATGAGCGTCTGTCCATTTTCCCAGGTGATCTCCTGCCGCCCGGCTGTAAATGTACCGCTAAACACGATCGTCTTGGCATTCTGGGCGATATTCTGGAATCCACCCACACCGATCACTTTCTCACCGAAGCGGCTGACATTAACGCTGCCCTGCGGATCGACCTGTGCGAAGGACAGGAAAGCCAGGTCCAGCCCGCCTCCATCGTAAAAATCGAACTGGTAAGGCTGGTCCACGATGGAATCATAGTTTATGGCTGCCCCGGCATCCACGCCCGAGGCAGGCGCCCCGCCGATCAGCCCCTGTTCGTTGGTGAGCACGATATCCTGCAAAAAACCTTCTTCAGCGGCGAGGTTGGCGATCCCCGTGGATACACCCGCCCCAAGATTACAGACGGCACCAGGGAATAATTCCAGGGCTGCGCGCCGGGCAATCACTTTGCGAGGATCGAATGGCAGCGCCGGGATCGCGTCAAGCGGTACGCGCAGCTCGCCAGCATAAGCGGGACTATATTGAGTCACATAGGTCTGGCGCTGGTCGGGGTCAACGACGACCAGATCAACCAGCATCCCGGGAATCTTCACCTGCTTGGGTGGCAGGCTGCCACGTTTGGCCAGGCGCGCCACCTGGACGATCACCACTGCCCCGCTGTGCCGGGCAGCCTGCGCCATGGAGAGCATCTCGCCAAATATAGCTTCTTGCTCCATGGTGATATTGCCATCTTCATCGGCAGTGGTGCCGCGCAGAAAAGCAATATCTACATGCAGTGGCTTATAGAACAGCCACTCCCGACCGGCAATTTCGACCAGCTCCACCAGGGCTTCCCTGGCGGAGGGGCTTTGGCGGCCGCCGCCATAGCGCGGATCTACGAAGGTGTGCAAACCGACATGTGAGATCAAGCCCGGTCGCCCGGCAGCCATCTCGCGCATGAGCTGGGACAGCGAGCCTTGCGGCAACGTATAGGCTTCCACCTGATCCTGGCGGGCCATTTCCTGGATCGCCGGGGTGTTGACCAGAGCCCCGGTGACAATACGCTTCAATAGCTCTGGGTGCGCCAGACGGTCAACGCCTTGCGAAGCCATATCTCCCAATCCCACCGGGTGCAGCAGCGTAATCCCACGCGGGCTCGCAGTGCTGTGAAAGCGTTCTGCCAGGCTGACGATCAGCTTCTCTGGTACGGCATGCCCGCCGCCGGAGCCACCAATCAGGATCGTATCACCGTCCTTGATCAACTGGACGGCAGTAGAGAAATCAACAACACGCAATACAAACCTCCATCGTTAACTGGCCAGCTTTTGCTCAGCCTTAACCTGCTTGACCTGTTCGGCTTCTGGCAGGGCTTTGTAGAAATCATCCAGTGGGAAACACCCTGAAATCATCCCGTTGCGAGGCGCGGTCGTGCAATCGCTAAATGTGCGGCAAATGCGCTTACGATCCAGCGGTTTGCCGGACAACACATCGGCTGGCATTTCCGGATAAGCCAAGGTCATGCGTCCCAGGCCAACAAAATCGACCATCCCTGTACGCACGGCGTATTGGGCTACATTCGGCAGCCAGTCCTGCAGGTAGCTGTATCCGGTGCCCACGATCGCCAGGTCATGGAACGAAGCCTTCAGAGCTGCCGCGTTATTAATTTGCCGGGCGACACTGACCAGCGGGTCTTCAGGAGGTTGGTAACCATCTGACGGCGGGAAGTAAGCCGGGCGCTGCATGTGTGGGTTGTAATAAGGGCTGCCTGCCGAGAGGTTCACCAACTCAATCTCCAGTGCCTGCAGCAGCTCAAGCAAGCGGCGCGGCTCGCTGTGATCGATGGTGAGCGGATCATTTGGATCGCCGCCAAAAGCAAATGGGTACTTACCATTTGTATCCCGGTATTCCTGCACAACACCTACTCCATCCGGCCCCGGGCGGAAGGGTGGGAAGTCATAGGCGCTGAAGCGCACGCCCAGCAACAGCCCGGGCACATCGCGGCGGATACCCGCTACCAGCTGGCGCAGGAAACGTGTACGGTTTTCAAAGCTGCCCCCATATGGTCCAGGTCGAGAGCGCGCCGACAGGAATTCGTGCCCCAGGTAGCCATGGCAGTGTTTTAGATCGACAAAATCAAAACCCAGGGCGTGGGCCTGACCGGCGGCGCGTACATAGTCGGCGATGAGGTCTTCAATTTGAGCATCCGTCATCACCGGCAGATTGGGGTCAACGTTATAGATCTGCTCAAGCACAGGGTGGTGGTAGAGGATTTGCGGCTCAAGGCGTTTCTTTTCATTGGGGCGTGAAAATCGTCCGGAGTGGGTGAGCTGCAAACCAACCAGTAAATCGTCTGTGCTACCCATCTGAGCCTGGTGGGCGCCAACCAGCGCCTGGCGCAGATCTGCCAGCCCGCCCAGGGTATGCTGGTTGATCACCAACTGGTTGGGGTTGGCGCGCCCATCATGGCGCACTGCAACTGCTTCGCCGCCCCAGATCAATTTGGCACCACTGCGCCCAAAATTTGTCCAGCGCCGCAGGGTATATTCCGTTGGCAAACCATCCGGGGTGCCATCCCAACCTTCCATGGGGAGGATACAAAAACGGTTGCCGATGACCCGCCCAGCTTTCAGAGTATACCTCTGAGCCAGTGCGCCATTAGGCGCCGGTTCAACTTTCTCGTCCAGGGGCAGGTGAATTCCCAGTTCAGCCACATAATCTCGGAAATCCTGCGCCGTTTTCATGCGCGCCACACGTAAATAGGGCTTAGTCATGCTCACTCCTTCCAGGTCATTACCAGTATATAGGATGCTTTTGGCGGGCGGCCTGGATCCAACCCAGGGTCAATCCTGCCAGGCGCGTCATTTCAGCGTAATCGCCTGCTGCAATCAAATCCTTGCGTACCAGCTTGCTGCCCATACCCACACAGGCCACGCCTGCTTTGAACCAGGCGTTGATGCTTTCTTCGCTGGGGTCCACGCCGCCGGTAGGCATGATGTACGTCCAGGGCATCGGTCCACGTACAGCTTCTACAAAGCCTGGACCGCCAACTTCTTTGCCAGGGAAAACTTTACAAATTTCCACCCCCAGCTCTTCAGCAGCAGAAACTTCACTCAGGCTGCCGCAGCCCGGAGAGTACGGAATCTTGCGCCGGTTGCAGACCTTAGCCACTTCAGGGTTGAGAACCGGTCCAACGATAAAATTAGCGCCCAGCTGGATATACAAGGCAGCCGTAGCCGGATCGATGATCGAACCTGCTCCCAGGATCACGCGTCTGTCTCCGGCAAAACGCCGGTACAACTCCTGAAACACCAGGTGTGCCTGGTCGCCGCGGTTGGTAAATTCAAAACAACGCACCCCGGCTTCAGCCAGCGCCTGCACGATTTTTGTGGCGACTTCAATATCCGCATGATAAAAAACCGGCACCATGCCTGTTTCGACCATGCTATTCAATACATTGAGGCGGCTGTATTTCGCCATCCAGCACTCCTTATCGGGTTTGGTTTAGCGGCTGACGCGTCCGGAGGCGTCGCCCGCCATCAATTTTTCAACTTCAGCCACACTGACCAGGTTGAAATCACCAAAAATGGTGTGTTTAAGCGCCGAGGCTGCTACAGCAAAACGAATGGTTTTGTCCATATCCCCGGCATACGTCAGCAGGCCGTAGATCAGCCCACCTACAAAACTGTCGCCGCCGCCTACCCGGTCTACAATGTGGGTGATGTCGTAAGCAGGAGCAAAATACAGCTCACCGCTGTGCCAGAGCAGCGCGCTCCAGGTATTGTGGCTGGCAGAGAGCGAGCCGCGCAGGGTGATGGCGATGGTTTTTAAGTTGGGAAAGCGCTCTGCCAGTCGCTCGCACACAAAACGATATTGGCCCGCATCAACTTTCCCGGAGGTGACATCGGTTTCCGGGGCGTGAATACCAAAGACTTTGGCAGCATCTTCTTCATTGCCGATGGCCACATCGCAGTAGGCGACTAACTCCTGCATGACGTCGCTGGCCGGACGACCCCACTTCCACAGCTTGGCGCGATAGTTCAAATCGGTGGAGACCGTCAATCCCATGGCTTTTGCCACCTGCACAGCCTCGAGACAGGCTTCTGCTGCCCCTTGAGAAATGGCCGGGGTAATGCCAGTCCAATGGAACCAGTCCGCGCCTTCAAAGACCTTATCCCACGCCACCATGCCCGGCTGGATGGCTGCCAGGGATGATCCCGCCCGGTCATAAATCACCGAGCTGCCGCGCTGCACAGCGCCATGCTCCAGGAAATATATTCCCAGCCGCTCGCCGCCGCGCAGGATATGGCCTGTACCAACCCCATACTGGCGCAAGAATTGCAGGCAGGCTTCACCGATATCATTCTTTGGCAGGCGGCTGACAAATTCCGCCGCCACACCGAAGTTCGCTAACGACACAGCTACATTTGACTCTCCGCCCCCATAGATCACATCAAAGTTACGCGCCTGTGTGAAACGCTGCTGTCCAGGGGGTGAGAGGCGCATCATGATCTCGCCAAAAGTAACCACACGTGCCATCATTGTGCTCCTTGAAATGGATAGGTTACAAACGATGGAGGTGAAAACCTCCATCCACATTAATCACTTCGCCGGTAGAGAACGGCAGCAAGCCCTCGGCAACTGCCACCACCGCCTTGGCCACGTCTTCTGGCTGGCCCCAACGCCGGATGGGAGTCAAGCCTTCCTCAAAGATCATGCGATCGTACTTCTCTTTGACCACACTGGTCAGGTCGGTGGCGATGATCCCCGGGCGGATTTCGTACACGTTAATCCCATACTCTGCCAGGCGATCGGCAAATACAATCGTCAGCATCCCCACGCCAGCTTTGCTGATACAGTACTCGGCGCGCGATGGGCTGCTGGTGTAGGCGCTGATCGAGCCAATATTGACAATTCGGGCTGTACTGATCTTACCGGCCTGTAATTGCGCAATCATCTCATTGGCGACGCGCTGGGTTAGAAAGAAAGGACCTCTCAGGTTGGTTGCCATCACTTCGTCGTAGCTCTCGACGGTAGTGGAAAGCAAATCCACCCGCTTGCGCGGTCCCACGCCGGCATTATTGACCAGCAGGTCAATCCGTCCATAGCGTTCCAGGGTCGCATCCACCATGTGGCTCAGGTCTGCCAGGTTAGCCAGATCAGCCTGCACCAGAAATGCATCCGCACCCAGTCCCTGCACCGCCAGGCGCACTTCTTCAGCCGCAGCAGCATTGCTGTGATAGTTTATGACGATATCCCAGCCGCGCTCTGCCAGGCTCAGGGCAATTCCCCGGCCGATCCCGCGGCTGCTTCCGGTCACGATAGCGACTCTTTGACTGCTCATTTACCAGTTCTCCAACGATAAGGCTTTATGCAAGGCTTCCACAAAGAAGTATTCACCCCACATGACACTTTCATCCACGCCCAGACCTTTGTTTATGTGGTAACAGCCATGTTTGAGGATGCCCTCCCAGCCGGGGGTAAATTTACCCAAATATTCTGGGCTGCACAGTGTATCCAGAATGGTCAGGGCAGCGCTCAAGTAGAGGTTGGCATACAACGCATCCTGTACGATGGCAGCCAGGTTCATCAAGCCGCTGGCGGCTATGGCCGCGGCTGAGCTTTCCACCTGACTGGTTGGGGCAAACCAATCATTGGGCGGCACACCGGGTCCAAAGGGAGCTGCGGCATCAAAACGGGTTTGCTCGATATAAAAGTCAGCGCACTGGCGTGCCGTAGCCAGATAGCGCCGGTCGCCAGTAAGGTAATAGCATGTGCCAAAGCCATACAATGCCCAGGACTGGCCGCGCGCCCAGGATGAATCTCCGCGCCACCCTTGATGCGTCGTCTGGCGCAAAAACTCACCTGTCTCCAGGTCAAAAATACCTTCATGGGATGTGCTGCCATCCCCGCGCACCAGATAGCGCCGGGTAGTGAGGGTATGTTGGTGAGCCTTACGTAAAAGGTCGGTGTCGCCGCTCTGCAGGGCAGCGTAAAAAACAATCCCCACATTCATCATAATATCGATGAACAGGGATTCGTCCGCCACAAATGAGCGCAGATACTGGCCTTTCTCCTTGAACCTGTATCCCATCGTCTTACCTGCGGTAATAACTACCTCGTTGATGGCAGGATCACCGGTCAGGTCGAACCAGCGCTTGTAGGTAGACCAGAACAAGAAGCCAAGATCATGGACATTGCGGTCGTGCTTGCGCTCCTCCAGGTGGCGAGAATAGTGCTCAGCGGCGGCAAGCCAATCTGGATCACCAGTCCTGCGGTGAAAGATCCACATCATCCCCGGAAGAAACCCTTCACACCAGTTCGTCCAGGTCTCTCCGCCGATCTTCCATTGGCCACTTTCCGTGTACATAGGGTAGACCTGTGGGTGGGTAGTGATCAGCTCGCGCACCTGCTGCTGGGCGAACTCAAAAGCAATCTCAAGTTTTGGGCGCAATAGCGCGCGCTCAGGTCTTTGGATCATGAGTTTCCCTTTCTTTTTTTATCAGGTCTTTTCAGCAGCCTGCAGGCTGGCAAGATATTCGCCAACTAATCTACCACTGGTAATCGCCCAGGCGATGTGTAAGCCGTGGCCCCACAAGATTTGTCCCCCCAGACCATTTTGACCGATCGCATACAGACCTGGTATCGGCGAATTGTCCATATCAAGCACTTCGAAACGCTGATTGATCGCCGCACCCCCCTCTGTAGTGGTGAAATAAGATTTCGTCGGACCAAGCAAAACCCACGCACCGTCTTCCAGACCGCGCTGTCCATTCTCCTGCGTTTGTTGGTTGTATTCTCGTACCGAGCGTTCCAAATTCACCAAGGGCAGACGGCGCTTTTCCGCTAAACCCTGCAAGGCAGAAGCCCGAACCGCAACGTCCGGGCGTAATTTCAGATAATCCTCGACATAGGCATAGCCTATCTTCGGGGCAGTGGAAATAAAATGTGGCCATTGATTGTATTTTTGGATCAGGCCTTGATCCAAAAGAATATAAGCTGACTTACCGGGCTGTTGTGCAATAGCAATCTCGCGCTCCGGGGTTTGCAGCTCATCACAGAAACGTTGGCCTTGCTGATTGATCAGGATTGCCCCATCGTTAAAAAGAGCATTCTCAGGATGCTGCCAGGTGACCAGCAGGCGTCGAATCATGGCACTCATCACAAAATTGGGCAGATACGGTATGACCACGCCCATTAATTGAACCAATGGACCACGCACCGGGAGTAATTGTTGAAAAGTCCGTCCAGTGGGAGGGATAAAACGCAGCTCGGGGCCATAGGTGATATCCATGTTGATCATTCTGGCGCCAGCCGCTTCTGCCAGGAGATGTCCATCCCCGGTAGAACGCGGATTAATACCTTCGATATCTGAATACTGGCTACCTTTGAACCGGGCAATGATTGCCGGTGAGTTGGCGTAATCTCCCGCCGCCAGAACCACGCCACGCTGGGCATAGAAGCGCTCCATTTTGCCTTCTACCTGAATCGCCACACCCGTCACCCGCCCATCTTCACGAATCAAGTCCACTACCGGGGCATTGGTCAATACCTTCCCACCCAGGCGCTGTAAGCGGATTTGCAGTGTTGCAATATAAGCCTTCGCCCCTGGAACCACGTTGTGCATACGCGGCAATCGGTTAGGAGGTTCCGGGTTAGGTCCATAGAACTGTAACCCCATATCCATTAGCCAGTGCAACGTTTCGGCGCTGTGACTCAAGAACCAGCGGCGCAGTTCGGCATTGTTGCGATCTTCGATCTGAGGCGGCGCAAAAAGACCTGCATCCTGAGCGTGCGCATCCAGGGTATCTGTAATCCCAGCCTTTTCCTGAATACGAGTACGGTTGGCGGTCAGAGAACCCACTGCAATTCCAGTGGAGCCGCCCAGTTCAGCCTGCTTCTCCAGCAGCAATACCTGCAACCCAAAACTGGCTGCACTAACGGCCGCAGCCAATCCACTTCCTCCACCGCCGACCACAATTACATCAAATACCGGATCCACCACGTTCATTCTCCTGAATGCCAGGCCAGATAAAACGTCTAGGGCATTGGACGGAGCGGAGCAGCACCCAGGCGGCGGGAAATCTCCGCCGCGGCTGCTTTTACCCGCTCACCCAATAATTCCAGCCGGCTATCCGGGAAGCGCTGTATGGGCACCGATATGCTCACTGCTGCAACCACTTGCCCGGTATAATCAAAGATCGGCGCAGCGACACATCGCCCACCGAGCTCGTTCTCCTGATCATCCACCGCAAAGCCCCGCTGGCAGGTGCGGTTCATCTCAATAAGAAACGCCGCAGGACTGGTAATCGTCTGCGGTGTAACCGGTTCGAAAGGATGGGTTTTTAGGAAGTCATTTAGAATATGTTCCGGCGAGAAAGCCAGCATTGATTTCCCTAATGCGGTGGAATGCGCCAACTCGCGCTTGCCAATTTCTGAGCGCATACCCAGCATGTTCATACCGTGCATACGTTCAATATAAACCACATAGCTGCCATCGCGCAGCGCCAGATTTACGCTCTCATTCGTATCATCTCGCAGCGCCATCAATACCGGCGCGGCGATCTTACGCAGATCAAATTGACCAAGCAGCACACCGGCGCGCTCGACCAATTTGAAACCCAGATAATATTTGCGAGTCTCGGGATTTTGGTTCAGGTAACCATTTAGCTCAAGGGTATGCACCAGGCCAGCGATGGTGCTTTTCGGCAAGCTGAGGGCACGCGCGATTTCCGTCGTCCCCAACTCAACGACCTGAGCCTCAAACAAATTCAAGATATCAAGCGCTCGCTGGACAGAGCCGATAACCTTGCGTTGAGTCTTCAAAGGCAAACCCTGTGGTGATGAGGTAACTAAAATGGATGATCAGCAACGACTGTGTTCGACATTATCGCACAATGTTTACCATTGTCGTCTTTGCTATGGTATCATACCCACAGAGTGCTTGTCAAGTTAAAGGTCAGGGAGCCGTATACATGCCTTCCCAGATCCGAGATACTTCCCGCCTGTGCATCCACAGCATCACCCACCAACCCTGGCCGATTGAAACAACAATTGAGCAGCTTTCGGCGCGCTCTGTCGGTGGGATCACTCTCTGGCGCCAGGCTTTAGAAGGTCATTCTGTGAGCGCTATTGCTGCTCACATCCGCGTCGCTGGATTAAAGGTTATTTCGCTCTGCCGTGGTGGTTTCTTTCCTGCCACTGACATCTCACAACAACTACGCGCCATCGATGACAACCGAAAAGCAATCGATCAAGCAGCCGAGCTGGGTGCGCCTCTGTTAGTATTGGTCCCTGGAGCCGACCCATCCCAATCGCTGTATACCTCTCGCCAGCAGATCGCTGAAGGGATTGCCGCGATCCTACCGCATGCAGCTGCCTGCGACGTTCGACTGGGTATTGAAGCCTTGCACCCCATGTATGCTGACACCCGCTCAGCAATCAATACGCTGCGTCAGGCCAATGAGTTATGCGCTCAATTCAACAGCCCCAGCCTTGGTGTTGTGGTAGATGTGTATCATCTGTGGTGGGATCCCGACTTACAGGTCGAGATCCAGCGCGCAGGGGATGCTCAGCGGATTTTCGCTTATCATATCTGTGACTGGAAATCACCGACCACCGACTTGCTAAATGACCGCGGCCTGATGGGTGAAGGCTGCATCCCGCTGCGCCAGATCCGGTCCTGGATCGAAAGTTCCGGATTCGACGGTTTTCACGAGGTAGAAATCTTCTCTAATCATTACTGGGCAATGGAACAGGAAGTATTCCTGGAAAGAATTATCCAGGCTTATTTAGACCATAGTTAAACATTTACCGGAAATGCTTCAACGACGAGTTCTACCTTATCAATACATGGTCATCTACGTTTGAATGAGAAAGGAAACACACATGAATTTACCTGGTCTGAAAACCACCGTTGTCGGCAGCTACCCAATCCCCGCCTGGTTAGGCGCGTACCCAACTACCCAACACCTGCGGGATGCTATCCTGGTTGTCCTTAAGACTCAGGAATTAGCTGGTCTGGATGTGATCAGTGACGGCGAACTCTCCCGTTTTGACCCCAACCATCCAGAAACCAATGGGATGATCGAATACTTCATCCGGCCGATGGAAAACGTCAACACCCAGCTTTCCCGCACCGAATTAAACGACTTTCGGAACCGTCCGGGCATGGCGTTCCGCAGCCAGCCTGCCGGAGTTGTGCGCGGCCCGATTGGCGAAGGCAGCTTAAACTTGCCGGCTGCCTGGCGCTTTGTCAATAACCTGACCCCCAAACCGCTAAAATTTACTGTAACCTCCCCTTACATGCTGGCCAAAACCCTGGTGGATGAGCATTACCATGATCTACGTGAGCTGGCTATGGCAATTGCCGAGGTAATACGCCGCCAGGTGGCAGATATTGACACTGGCATCTTGCAGATAGATGAAGCCAATCTTCCGGGGCACCCTGAAGACGCTTCCTGGGCGCATGAGCCAATCAACCATGTTCTTTCGGCTGTAAAAGGTGAAAAGGCTGTGCATTTATGCTTTGGCAATTATGGGGGGCAATCGATCCAAAAGGGTCTTTGGCGCGACCTGCTCGGTTTCCTCAACCATCTAAATGTAGATCACGTGGTATTGGAGTTTGCTCGACGTGGTTATGATGAGTTGGAGCTTTTTAAGGAACTACGCCCTGATATCGCCATGGGGGTGGGTGTAATCGATATTAAGGATAACGAAATTGAAACACCTGAATTGGTAGCCAGACGCATCGAGCTGAGCCACCGGATACTGGGACCCGAGCGTATCCGTTGGGTACATCCCGACTGTGGTTTTTGGATGCTGCCGCGTACTGTAGCCGATAGGAAAATGGCGGCTTTAGTGAAAGGACGGGATTTATTTCTCGGTCAGATCTAAATCGGTCCTGCACCAGTGCTCTTAATAGGTCTACTCGTTGGTTGCATGAACGCAGCTTGACTCAAGCCTACGAATCCTTATAATCAAACTAGAAGGCGCACCAAACTGGATGGCGCGTTTTGGTAAATTATCCTGGGGCGCACAGCGGGGAGGTGAGTCATGCAAGGCGTGTCAAATTACTCAGCCCTTTCTTTTCCGAGGGCTTTCTGGGCTGTTATCCGCCGTCCGATTGCTGCTTTCACGAATCTTGTTGCCTATCCTAGCCGATCCTGGCTCATTCTGGCTCTCCTACTGATGGGTCTGGTCTTACTCAGTAGTGCTCTGAACCAGAACCTGCTGCTCAGCCGGCAAACCGACACAATCTCCAATCGGCCCCCCTCGGTGCTGCTGTCTGCCGGGAATAGCGTTCTGCTCTGGCTTAAATGGCTGGTCTGGGCTGGTTTACTCTATCTGGTCAGCACCTTATTCGGTGGGAACAGCACCTTCCGCACTCTCTGGCGAGTGGTAATCTGGACATCTGTACCTGATCTGATCCGCAGTCTACTGCAAGTCGTTTCCCTCTGGCTCACCCGCCAACCGATCGAGTACGCCGGCTTATCCGGCCTGATATTACGTAGTGCAGAAAACCCTGCCGGATTTCAACTTGCCCTGTCCGGCATCCTGGCCCAGATCGATTTGTTCGCAATCTGGAGGTTGATCTTGCTGGCAATCGGCCTGACCTGCGCCACAAGCCTGGCGAGACGCAAATCCTGGACTGTAGTCCTGATCATCTGGGCTCTTTTGATAGCGCTTGGTTTAATCCCGGCCCAGCTATATAACTGGGTTGATACCAGTATTTCTTGAACAATTTATGGCTGAGCCAGTATTTATCCGGGTTAATGATCTACGGCGTTATTATCCGATGGGCAGTGCGGAAGTACATGCCCTGGATGGAATCAGCCTGGATATTCAGCGCGGCGGTATGCTGGGAGTAACCGGTCCGTCCGGCTCAGGAAAATCGACCTTCCTGTATCTGCTGGGCGGTTTGGATCGGCCTACATCCGGTGAGCTGTGGGTAGATGGAAAGAATCTGAGCGGATTGGACGAGGATGGCCTGGCTAATTATCGCCAGCACACAGTGGGTTTTATTTTTCAAATGTTCAATCTGATCCCCACCCTGAATGCTTTGGAAAATGTAGAGTTCCCATTACTCTTCACCAACGTCCGTCCTCGCCAGCGGCGTCAATTAGCCACAGAACTTCTGGAGCGTGTGGGGCTGGCCGAACGCATGCAGCATCTACCCACCGAGCTTTCTGGTGGGCAGCAGCAGCGCGTCGCTATTGCCCGCGCCCTGATTAATTCACCCCAGATCATCCTGGCAGACGAGCCAACCGGAAATTTAGACAGCCATTCTGGGGCGGAGGTGCTCGAAGTCCTGCAAGAATTGAACCGTCAAGGAATTACTTTGGTGGTCGTCTCCCACGATCCAGACGTTATCTCCGCTGCTCGCCAGAGTATCCGCCTGCATGACGGTCAGATTGTTGAAAGCCGGGCTGAGCAAGGAGGCGTATGAAAACAATTTATATAGCCCTTAGCTGCTTGTTGGCGATCTTGTTGGCTGGCACGGCCTCTATCTCTGAGATCATGGCGCAGGCCCCGCCAGCCTGGCAGCTCGTACCAGCGCATCTACTGCAGGACCAGACCCCAGAGCCGGATACAGACCCTACCCTCCCTGTGTCACCCACGAGCTCAGAACCAACAGAAACCCGCCAATCATCTCCGCCTCCTATTATAGAAATTAGTGGGGTTGAGCCGCGGCGTTTTGAACAACTGGAAGGTGGCCTACTCAGTATTTACGGGATTGGGTTTCCAACTCAAACTTCAGTACGCCTGGTGGGGTATGGCATCCTGGAGACCAATGTACTTAGCAGTCAGGCTTTGCAGTGTATGATTCCCCCTGGATTGCGCGCAGGCAAATACGATCTCGAGCTGTTGCTCCCCGCGGGGTCAGCGATGCGGGTCCCGGGCAACATCACCATCCAGGCGCCCAAGACAACCGCTACCTCACAGCCATCCGGACCGTCCGTTTATGCGCAACCCCAGCTGATGATCCGCTCAGCCTCCAGCGATCCAGTCTTGCTGCAGCGGGGAGAACCCTTTCTGCTCACCCTGGAAATTGAAAATCGCGGCAGCTATTCTACCTCCCGCGGCCAGCTTACCTTGAACTCCTCCGACCTTGCTTTACCCCAGACGGGAAGTAATGTATTCATTCTGGAACCCATGACCTCCGGGCAGGTGATCGAAGTTCCCCTAACCCTGACGACAGATGAGCAAGCCCCGGGTGGGATGAACAATATGGAGATTTTGCTCGAATATGCCGACTATTACGGGCGCAGTTATCTATCCACACAGACGATTGCCCTGCAAGTTGATGCTTCCAGCAGCTCCAGTGGGCTGGTGCTGCTGGAAGGTTATCACACAATCCCTGAACAGTTATCCCCTGGTGATCTCTTCGATCTCCAGCTAACTCTGCGTAACGCCGGTCAGGGAAATGTTGAGCAGCTTGTAATCACTCTTGGTGACCCGGCAGGCACTGGGATCAAACCCTTTGCTTTATTGGGAACCGGGAATGTGCTCTTCGTGGAAACGCTGAAGGCTGGAGAATCAATCGATCTGGAACGCAAGGTCATCATCGAAGGGACAGCCGATACCGGAGCCTACAGCTTGCCGATACATATCCAGTATGACGGGGGGAATGAAACCACATCCAGCCAGGTGCAGGTGCTCACATTGCTGGTGATGAACATCCCTCAAATTCAGGTCTCCTACTATCGCCCGATTGAAGTGGTGCAGGTGGAACAACCTATTGAATTGCCCATCGAAATCATGAACATTGGGCGCACCAGCATCAACATCAGCCAGGTGGAAGTGTTCGCAGACCAGATAGAGATTGAAAACGGCTCGGCATTCATCGGCTCCCTGGACGGAGGCACTTCCGCTTTTATCGATGCACTCGGCATCCCTCAAACCAGCGGTGATTTGGAGCTGCAGCTGACTGTAAATTACCTGGACGATTTTAACCAGCCCCAGGTGATTACTGAAACGCTCTCCCTGAATGTAGAAAATCCACCCGAGCTTCTCTCCGGCCCAAACGGAACGGCACCTGAGCAGGAAGGTGGGTTCGCCCAGAGTTTGCTGCACTTCATCCGCGGCCTGTTTGGTTTGGGAAGCTAAACCATGGATTGGCGCAGCCTGCTGCAGATCGTTTTGCGGAACTTAAGGCGGATGAAACTGCGCGCTGGCATGACCGCCATGGGGGTGGTCATTGGCACCATTGCCATCATCTTGTTGGTATCCATCGGCGCCGGACTGCAGCGTTTCGCCTTCCAGGAAATCGCTGGCTCTTCTGAATTGACCCTGATCGAAGTCTACCAGGGCAACAGTCAGAGTTCCGGAATATCCAGCACCAGCGTGCGCCCACCTGCGCCTCTGGACCGGCGCGCCCTGGCAGAATTCCGGAATATCGAAGGAGTGGAGAGCGTCTTTCCCATGATTTACCTGCGCGCCGGAGCCAGTCTGGAGTACCAACGCTTACAAGGCTTCGCAGGGGTGCGCGGGATCGATCCGCAAAGCCTGGCTACCATGGATTTTCAAATGCAAAGCGGAGCTGCGCGCCTCGGGAATTGGCAAGCCGTGATCGGCAGCAGGATCGCTGAAAATTTACGAGATCCGCGCCATCCCGAGGAGCTGGTCGAACCTCCAGACCTGCTCGGGAAAACGGTTGAGCTGGTTATTTTTGGCTTCCGGGATCCCAACCAGCCATCCGAAAAGCGGGTGCGGGTGCGCATTGCGGGTATCCTCGAACAAGGCGGGCGCTATGATTATACGCTGTTCCTTTCCTTGAAAGAAACAGATGACCTGAACACCTGGGCTTCGGGAACGAGCAGCAACACCAATATAGACGGTTATGACACCGTGTTTGTGCAGGTCAGCAGCCCTGCGCTGGTGGACAGTGTTGAGGACCAGATCAACCAGTCCGGGTTTACCGCCTATTCGATCCAGTCACAGATGCGCCAGCTCAACCTGCTTTTCTCCGCTATCCAGGCTGTCCTGGGCGCCGTCGGCGGGGTTGCCTTACTGGTAGCCGGCTTCGGCATCGCCAACGCCATGATCATGGCGATCTACGAGCGCACCCGTGAGATTGGCTTGATGAAAGCCGTGGGAGCGCGCAACCGGGAGATCATGGCGATTTTCCTCACCGAAGCCGGGTTGATCGGTATGTTCGGTGGCATAGCCGGTGCGGTCATCGGCTGGCTACTAGGCAAAGGGGTAGGACTGATTGCTCAGGCATACTTGCGCTCAGTTATCAGCGAGGCCGATACCGGAGGTGCTGCAATCCCCAACCTGATTTATACACCTCTGTGGCTGATCCTGTTTGCAGTAGGTTTTTCAGCCCTGGTAGGAGTCATCTCCGGGCTTTACCCGGCCTTGCGCGCCACCCGCATGGACCCCATCCAGGCTCTCCGTTATGAATGAGCCAGGGCTACCCAAATTTACAGGCAGCCCTGGCTCCAACAAGAGGCCAGATTGTTTGGCCTATTCACCCGATAGTTGTGCTAGGGAACTTGAATAATCCGGTCCATTGGGCCGGGAGCCACCGGTGAGAAAGCGGTGAGATAGGCCTCCAAAGCATCCAGATCCTGTGCGCCTCCCAGGCGGTCAGTGCCTTCGAGCAGCACGGAGAAATTATCTCCACCATCCGCCAGGAAATTATTCACCGTAACCCGGTAAACAGCATTCATGTCCAGTGGTACACCATTGAGCATGATAGAAGCAGGATCAATCTTAGATCCGGTAGGGGCGCTGGCGCTCCACGCATAAGTGAACCCGGTGGATACTTGCAGGATGCGGTTCGAGCCTACCGCAGGATTATCAAACTGCTGCTCTAGCAAGCGGTGAATCTGCTCTCCGGTAAGGCTCATGGTCACCAGGCTATTACCGAAAGGCTGCACCGTGAAGGCTTCATTGTATGTAACATTGCCATCACCCTCACTGCCGCTCTGAGCATAGATCAGGTCTGCGCGGATCCCACCCGGATTCATGAAGGCAATATCGGCTTCACCGAAACCTGCCGGGGCTGTGGCATACAACTGGGAATCCGCAATTACATCACCCAATGCCGATTCGCCGGCAGTGTTATTGGTGCGTAGGATATCCGCGCTGATGGCGCCGATCACCCGGTTGGCCAATGGCGCTGAAAGGGTGCGATATTTTTCGACCAGTGCGGTGAGTAATGTGCTGGGAGGTACATCGCGGGTGACAATCACATTATTGGCCTGCATGCTGGTAATCTCACCCGTATACATGTCCAGGCTCAAGTCAATATCAGTAACCAGACGTCCGAAAGAAGCTGCACTGGTGACCAGTTTATCGTTGATCACACAGTTATACGCCTGGTGTGTGTGCCCGCTGATGACGATATCCACCTCTGGATCGAGGCGGTTGACGATATCTACAATGGGGCCGGAGACGCCCACACATTCATTGTAAGTACCAGCTTGAAAGCCACCCTCATGGACCAGGACCACGATCGCCTCTACGCCCAGCGCCTTGAGCTTGGGCACCAGGGCATTTACGGTATCAGCCTCGTCCAGAAAACGCACACCTGCCACACCGGAAGGTGTCACAATAGTGGGCGTGCCTTCCAGGGTCATCCCGATAAAGGCAATCTTCTTAGCAAGCGGTTTCTCGCCTTTCTTGACCATCAACCGGTCACTAAAATTGGCTGTACGCACGGCAGGCAGGATGGGTTTACCGGTATCTGCCCATACCACATTGGCAGCCAGGAAAGAAAATTTTGCTCCACCAAATGGGTCACCATCCTGGCAGCCATCAATCGGGTGACAGCCGCCATACTGCATGCGCAGCAGCTCTGTCACTCCCTCATCAAATTCGTGGTTGCCAACGGCATTGAAATTCAAACCAATTAAGTTAAAAGCCTCGATCGTGGGCTCATCGTGGAACAAAGCTGAAATCAGGGGACTGGCCCCGATCAGATCGCCGGCAGATACCACTACAGTATTTGGATTATCCAGACGCAGGCTCTGAATATGGGTCGCCAGATATTCTACACCTCCAGCGTTAATCGTTCCAATCCGGCCAGATGAGCCGGCGGGTGGTTCCAGATTGCCATGAAAATCATTGATTGCCAGGATCTGCACAGCCATGGTTCTGGAAGGGGCGGCTGAAACCGAGGCAACAACGATCAGCAGTATTGTAAGCGTCAAAAACAGGAACAGGGGACGTCGAGCACGGGTAAACATCTATAAATCTCCTCTACCGATCAGGATTTAACCCCAATTCATTGAACGCAGATACACAATAAAATCTGGCTGTGGGCTATATCGCCCGCGCCGATCACCTCCCTTCTGCCAGGTCGTGATATCGAAACCAGATTCGACACACAACAAATAACCCTATATGGATATTATATATCTAAATTTTATGGGAAAATTGTTGAACGTCAAGGTAGCGGGGCAAACTCTAATGTAAGCGCCCAATTCAGCGATCACAGCCCTCCGGCATATGACTGTGCCGCTACCTCTTCACGCGCTCAATATCACCCACCGGCAGCCAATCGTCCATATTACCATATTCAGACCGGTCTATTGTAAAGGGCTCCAGTGTACAAGCATTCTCAACCTCAATCAGCACAAGAAATCGTTTGCCTGCCCAGCGTTTAGTTTGGTCTGAAGTCAGGCACAATTTCGTTTGGTTGACCTCCAGCAGGTTACAGGATTGTTCTTCAGATAATTTCTCTGAGTTGATCACCCCGCTCACCACTGCACTCGCCCGTACCAATCCATCTCCATTATTTTGTATGAAAAACAACCGGTCCGCCGGATTTACGCGACCATACGGAAGTTTGCGCCCTGCTGCTCCGCGCACGACCATCGATTTCTGACCGGCCACCAATTTCTCAAGCTCGCCTGCTTTTGCATCCAGATAAACAACATGATCCATTTTAAGCCTCCAATCTTCAAATGCTTGTATTTGAGCGCGCCTGTTGGACGTAGCGTCTGGCAGCCGCGTTGGTTTTGGTTTTCAAACCCTCTCGTTGTGTGCGAAAAAGCACCGCTAAAACGCCAGCGTAAACAAAGGCATCTGCCAGTAATTCCAATCCATGGAAAAGGCGCATCTGCCAGGGGAACCAGTAAGACGTAATGACCGCCATAAATGCGGTCAGGACAAACAACGAAAGACCTAAAGCACTCAATAAACCTCTCTGAGAGCCGTGCCACAAGAGCGCCACCGGTAAGCAAGCCAGTAGAAACATGCTGCTGCGCAGCAACTGCAGGGAAATCAGGTGACCCCAGGTCGGAATTTTTAGTTCATTAACGCCTTGAATATAGTAATCCTGAACAAATGGCGCCACCAGCAGCCCAAAAGCAATATAGATCAGCGGAAAAGCCAGGAAGGCTGCCAGACCACGCCATGACCAGTCTGCAAACCTGCGCGTGCTGAAATAAGCGCGCAGGCCCTTGATCCAATCTTGCACTGGCGCTTCAGGGCGGAACAAAGCCACAATGGCGCCTGATAGGAATAAGCCAGGTAGAAAAAAGCTCAACAGGGTATACAGGCCGTTGAGTATGGTGGATACAGCCCCGGTCGTCATAAAGAAGAACGACTCGAGCACCATGCTCACCACGGCTACGATCCAGACCAGCTCTGCCAAAACGATCCAGCGCACCAGCCAGTTAGCGCTCAGGTTTTTAGACAAGAAGCTCAACCCAAGCGCCATCAGCATGCTGCCCAGGAAGAACCACACAGCCACTGTATTGACATCCGTGCCTGCGGGCATCTCTGGCGCTTTAAGGCCCAGCCCTGATAACGCAGCTCCGCCAATCGCCATGCCAATGAAGAATGCAAGCCCACAAACGGGCAATTTCCAGAGATAAGAAAGGGTTGATTTAATATTCATTTTAACTCCAGTTATTATGGCTGAACCCGGATCGGTAGATTGGTGTAGAACAAAGGCTGATTTACTGACTGTTTTTTACCCAGACTGACCGGTTTGTTCCCGATGATTAATATACAGGCAAACCTGACCAGGCGCATCCGGCAACAGGAGAGAGCAAGCATGGCTTGTAGAGTAGTTTGTATCCTGGTCAGGTGGTCAGGTATTCATCGCCCGCAGAGGCAGGCACAAACTGGCGCGAGCCAAAACGCGTCAAAAACACCGCCCCCAAACCAACCAGCGCCACGCCAATCCCGATCAGACCGCCCACAAAGGGCAGAGACGAAACGATCTCAAGCAGCAGGAAAAAAACCAGTCCACCTAAAAAAGCTGCTGCACGTGGTTTCCCATGGCGTTTTAACAAATGCAAGCCCAATGAGCCCAACAACACCCCCATTGCAGTCCACCCATAAACAATCGCTGCGCCAAATACGAAAAGCCCCAGCAGCGTGACCGGTATGAGCAGAATGGTGTAGGCGATGGTAATAAACAGCGATAGACCCACTACGCCAACCAACAAGCCCATTGAGCCGCTGACCAGCCCGTGCGAGATAATGCAATCGCCCACCCGCTGCAAGGAAGAGGCGGCAAAGTTTCGCATCATAACTGCCAATCCCCCAAGCAGCACGCCACTGACAAGTGCCCGCGTCACCCGTTCCAAACCAGAAGATGCCGTCTGTTCCGGCAGATCGGGCAATCCGATACCTGTTCCAGAACGCACTTCTCCATCTATCTGCGCGGTAGGTGCCGGCAAATATGCCCCTCCCCCCAGATTCAGGTCGCCATGTATATGCGCGTCCGGCTCCAGGATCAGTTCACCACCCAGATATGAAACGTCCCCCTGGATTTCACCACCCAAAGTCGCCTTGCCAGACAATAGATGAAGCGAACCCTGTAGCTGTGAACCTGCCAGCAGGCTGACCTCGCCATTGAGCACCACCAGATCACCAGGGATGCTGCCAGATAAGGTGTGCTCTCCACCCGTAATCCAGCTCAGATGATATAGTCCGTTTTGTCCACATGCGCTCAGAAACCAGGCAGATATGATAAAAAACAAAACCCAGCGCAGATCTTTCAATTGAGCACCTCACGGTTCTGATCCAGGGGTGAGCGAAAATAAACCACCGCCAGCATCACCAGGAAAAGCAGCACAGCAAGGGCGTCGACAATCTGAATATGATCTGCCAGTGAAAGGCTCTCCGACCACAGGATAGACAGGGCAGTACTCAAGAAGGTGGCTGTCCAGGCCGAAAGCGCCACGCCCAGAGCAGAATTTACGCTGATGGTTTGCGGCGTAGATAAATCGGCCCACAGAGCAAAGTTGATCACCGTGTAAAGGCTGACTGCCAGCGCATACAACATCGGCATGGAAAGGATGCCGGCAGCGCCTTCAGCCACGCGAATATGAAAGCTGTACTGCAGATGGGTGAGGCCAAAGATGCCAAAGATCCACAGGAATAAAGGGCGTTCGCGCAGTGCAGTATACAGAACACCTCCCACCAGCGCCCCCACCACATGCACCCCGGCAATAAACATGCGAATTTCCAGGTCTGGAGATTGCCAGGCTGATTGCATATAGACTGGCGTCTTCAGCAGGCGCAAGAAACCCAGGCTGTCCACAAAGTAGATCCCAAACATGATCAGGATCAGGCCAGGTAGACGGTTGCCTATCCGTGACTTACCCATCTTCTTTTGTCGCACAAAACGCCCAATGGCGAACTCAGGCTGGATGTGCTGACTGGAGAGTGCGTTCATCCAGGGATGATTAACAATTGAAAGTATTCCCATGCCGAATGTGCCAGCCACTAATAGAATCAGGGATTGGTTGCGGAAGGCTGCGAATGACCATTCGGATGAAAGGACGGCTGCTGCGAAATAAGCCGCAGCCGTAATCAGGGCCGCAGCATAACCGCGCAGGCGTACGGGAACAAGATCGATTGTCATAGAAAACATAACTGGCACGCCCACCCCCAAAGCCAGAGAGGTGAATGACAGCCAGATTAAGAATCCGGGCTCATGGCTGACAAACGGCGCAACAGCCGTTAACATGGTCTGAGTCAGCACCACTCCAAAGGCCAGTCGCAGCTTCGTGCGCATGCAGCAAGCCCAATTCTGCCGCTGCATCCAAAAACCGAATGCCAGCGCAGTCAAGCACGTTAATATCGCCAGAAGCGCCATATCCAGGGCAAAAGCGCGCTGGCTGAGGCCCAAAACCCGGGTGGCAAAGTCTTCCAAACCGAGCTGCACAAAGGTCAGGTTGTAGTAATACCCGGCAGACATCATACAGACGAAGAGGCAAAACCCAAACCAGCGAGCAAGTGAAATCGACGCAAGTCCCAAAATTTTCACCAATTAATTCAAGAATGTAATCAGCAAACCCATTACCCCGATTGTGTTGATGATCCAATGCGTTGCAAGTCCAACCCGCAGGTCATTGGTGTGGTGAACCACAAAAACGAGCGGAAGGACTGCCAGGAACCGGCTGATCAACATCCACGGCGACCAAAAGTGATACAGTGCGAAGAGGAAAGCCCCAACCAATGGCGCCCAACGTCCCATCCAGCGCATGCGGGGGAGCAAGTATCCTCGAAAATACAACTCCTCTACCCAGGGTGCACAAACAGCGATCACCACAAACGCGCCCAGGAAGTTAATGAATTGGATTTCTTTGCTATAAACCGACAAATCTTCAACAACAGAGAACCAGCCTGGAAGCCAGGAAATTTGGCTCTCAATCCAGGTGTCCAGCGGGCTTAACAACAGTTGACAAACGATTGACCAGATCAGCACTGCCAACAGCATGCGAATAAATGGCCCCATGGATATTTTTGCCCGATTTAATACGATCCCATCCAGCGAAAAGGAGCCATTGCGTTTTTCCCCGAGCCAGTAAAGGTAGCCCAGCTCCATCGGGATCAGCACAATTAAAGCTGACAGCCACATACCTGTCATGGAAGGCCATCCAGCCCTGCGCAAGAACGGGGTGATCAGAGCATAACCTGCAACAATGGCGACGCCTGGCAAGAGATGCATGAGAATTGAGTTCCGCAAAGGATGGTCTCGCATAATCAATACTCCAGTTGAATAATTCACAACCCGAAGGGTAAAAACGCTTCTACAAACGCCGCCCACAACAAACAGCATGCCCCAACAGCTATGATCAGATACTCATTAGATGTGAATCGTATATCTTTGAGCTGCTTTATCTCGATCCACCTTTTGGCCGGGAAAGAATCAGCTACATAAAGCGATTTGGTAAGTGTTACCGCACAAATCAACACGTAAGCCGTGGTCTCCCAAAGTCCAATACGAAGAAAGGCCAGGTTCGCTTCCGAAACAGAAGAAAAGTGATCTATAAAGCTATTCGTTCCAGCCGTCCAACCAATAGACACTGCTCTTATGCCCAAGATTAACAGCCCCGGTGTGAAATCCCCAAACCGCACAAAAAGATTGCCGATTACGATCAACAGAGCAAGAGGGATATTGTGCATGAGAATGAACCACAATACTTCCCAACCCGTAACGGGCATAGATAGGATTGGATTGCTCCACGCCTGCGGATGGGTAAGCTGCCCTAGATAGAAAACAAGCCACATGAGAACCATAAATGCGGTCCAAATAATAAGACTTCGAGGTATGATCGCTATCGAAAGCAGCTTTTTCATGGCTCTCCCTGGTACAAAGTAGATAGAAATTCTTTCTTCATCATCTTGCCTCTGAGCGGGGGGCTTGATTTACTCAGAGCTTATATGGGCTAAGATGGCTAATAATTCGTCAGATGAATTGCCCTTGCTGACAAAGGCATCTACGCCCGAGGTTATCGCGGCGCGCTGGGCTTCCGGCTGCGCACTCACAGCAATCACTTTTGTGTGTGGGCAGTACTTGCGCAGCACAGGCAGGAGATGCTGAGCCCTGAGACCGGGCAATTCCCAGTCCAATAGAATTACATCGGGCGGTGAAGAACTAACTTGAGCCAACAGGCTCTCGGTGTCTCCTGCCTCTCCAACCAGTTTATAACCAGCCTGATCCAGCAGCAGCCGCATTGCCAGGCGCACATTCAATTCGTCATCCGCAAAGAATATATTTGAGCTCATTAGAATTCTGTGCGTTCGAACTTATACATAGTAAGGAGGATAAATAACACACACCAGACTGCCGTAGCAATTACAGGAGGCCAGATTATGCTGCCAGGCAGGGGCGTTTGCGATGAGACGCCTGAAGCAATCTGCGCCAACATCCAGGGTGTTATGGATAACAAAGGCTTTACCAAACTGCCCAGAATACTCCCACCCAGTAATATTCCCAGTGAGATGGCGAGAACCGGCGCACGGCTGCTGAAAAACGCCCCCAACATCAGCGTTAGAGTCATATAAAAAAGCAAATGCAGGAGCATTAAGCCCACTCCGGTCAGAAATGGGATCAGAGGATAGGGTTCCGTAGAATGCAAATAAAACAATCCATAAACGACCACAGCTGGGAGCAGGACGAGAAAGAGAGAGATATACAAGAGGTTGGCGATGAGCTTGGCTATCAGGTAAGCGCGGCGTGCGACCGGTTTGCTCAAAACCCATTCCGTAACCCCGCTGATCCTTTCGTCAATCAATGCATCTTGCGCAAGGATGATTGCGCCTATCGCCACCACCTGGACTCCGAACTCAAAAAACGCGGATAACCCCATTTGAACAGCATATGCCTGCGTTCCTCCGGCAGCATCTACCTCTTCCGGGCTTGCCAGGTTGGTCAGTGTGGGGACGAACAACATATTTGCGACCAAACCGCCCAGAATGAGCGTCCAGGCCAGGCCATTAATCCACCAGCGCCGGGTCCCCCACCAGGCTTGATGTTCCTTTCGGAATAAATTTGAAAATCCGCGCAGCCAGCCCCATTCACGCACGCGCTGCAATTCAATCTTGGCTGCCATGGCTGCCTCCTTTGACGATTTCCATGAAGACTTCCTCCAGCTCATACTTCTTGCGCTTAAACTCGGTCACCACAATTCCCTTATCTTCCAATATATGGCGCAGTAAATCGGCTTCAGCAGCGGTCGCATCGCTCACACTGATCTGCCAGATCGTGGAATCATCTCTGTGGGTTGCCCGGGCATGCTTGACCCACGCCAGTGCTGACAGGCGCGCTTCTAAAAGCTCAGATGGACCCTTTACCGCCAGGGTATACACAACACCATCTTGACCACTCAGAATTTGTTCAATCGGCCCGCTCGCCACCAGTTGGCCTCGACTCAGGATCGCCACCGTGTCGCTCACCCGCTGCACGTCATCCAGGATGTGGGTTGAATAGAAGATTGTGGTATGTTTCCGCAAGCGATCCATAATCGACAGCACTTCGTGCCTGCCCAGTGGATCCAGGGCCGAGGCTGGTTCATCTAAAATGAGCAGATCAGGATAATTGACCTGTGCCATGGCAATCCCCAGGCGCTGTTTCTCGCCGCCTGAAAATCCCTTGATTGAGCGGTCTGCTTTATCTTCAAGACCAACCAGGCCGAGCATTTCATCACACCGCTGGCGAAGCATTTGCCGAGGACCACTAAAAAAGAAACGGGCGATAAACAGTAAATTTTCTCGCGCTGTCATATAATCGATGAAACGTGGTTGCTGAGGCAGATAGCCAATCCGCTCGCGAATTGCCACGCTATCGGTGACAATATCCAGCCCAAAGATCGTTGCGCTTCCGCTGCTCGGGCGAACCAGGCCCAGCAAGGTTTTCATCAATGTTGTTTTTCCAGCACCGTTCGGGCCAAGAAAACCATATATAGAATTACGCTGCACATTCAGGCTGACAGACTCTAAGGCCTGGACTTTGCCATAAGATTTGCCCAGTTCATAAGTAGCAATAACGTTTGTCTCGGGTGTACTCATCGATTAACCTGTTCCTCCACTCAAACGGACCGGCTTACAGCTGGCTGATTTACTCGTCATTCCCTTTCGATGATCCAGTTCAGCCCATGCAAGTTAGATAATCAGCATTATCGTAAAACAAAACCTCTCCCCCTGCGCCGGGCAGGGGGAGAGGTTTCGATCAGACAAATTAAGTGATTCCAACCTGGTCAATGGACCAGGTTATTGTTCAAAGCCAATACTACCGCCTCCGTCCGGCTTGATACTCCCAATTTGGAAAGGATGCTGCTGACATGGAATTTAGCCGTCGAACGGCTGATCACCAACCTGTCAGCAATATCATTATTACTCAACCCCTGTACCATCAAAGCCAGGACTTCCCGCTCGCGATCGGTCAGATCGAAACCAATCCTTTCTGCAGGGTGACGCACCGACTGGATTAATACCTGGGCCGCCTCGGGAGCCAGCGTCGGTCGCCCGGCGTAAGCCGCCCGAATCGCATCTGCCAGTTCGTCAGCAGTGATATCTTTGAGGAGATAACCAATTGCTCCGGCTTGTAAGGCGCCCTGTACCAGTTCTTGCTCTTTAAAGCTGGTCAGAGCAATCACCTGGATCTCAGGAAACTGGGCGCGGATGCGTTGGGTGGCAGTAGCGCCATCCATGACTGGCATAACCAGGTCCATCAGTACCACATCTGGCTTAACTTTTGCACACAGCCTAAGCGCCTGTTCACCATCGCCAGCCTCGCCCACCAGCTCCATGTCATCGCAGGTGATCAAAAATGTGGCTAAACCGCTGCGAACAACTTTATGATCATCCACGATCATGACTCGAATTGGCCTGGAAACGCTCATTGCTTATTCTCCTTTTTGGCCTGCCAGCGCATGCGAACCTGTGTCCCGGCGCCTATCGCGCTCAGTAACTCAAGTTTCGCATGAACTGCCTCAGCCCGTTCAACCATGATTTTGAGGCCCAGATTCTCAGGCGCCACGGCCGCGGGGTCAAACCCACAGCCGTCATCCTTAATGCTGACTTCGATCCAATCTGCCTGGGCGTTCAGATCAAGATTTACCTGTGCTGCCCCTGAGTGTTTAGCGATATTATTCAAGGCTTCCTGGGCAATGCGATAGAAGGCTTCTTTGACCTCATTCGGCATGCGGATCTGTCCAGATTGACGAAATTCGACCGGTATACGTGTCCTTCCGGTAAAAGCATTGATCAGATAGCGATATAACTCACCCAGCTCCACATCACCCAGTGTATCTGGGCGCAGCTCGAGCAGCAGTGTACGCATTTCCGAGAGCGCCCCGCGCGTTAACTGGCGCAGCTCTTCGAGTTTCTGCCTGCCCAGCTCGGGATTACGCTCCCACAACTTGGGCAGGACATCGGCGACCAGGCTGGCTGAGAATAAAGTCTGGGTCACAGCATCATGCAGATCACGCGCCAACCGATTACGCTCGGACAGTGTCGCCACTGCCGCGGCTTGCTGGTGAAGGCGCGCGTTTTCAATCGCCAGCGCCACCTGCTCCGCGAAGGTCATCGCCAGCTGCACCTGCTCATCGGAGAATTCCTGTGGCGTTGAATAATAGAATACCATACCGCCATACACCTGACCTTGAATGACCAGGGGTACGGCCAACGATCCGGCATAACGCTTGCGCAATGCGATGCGTTGAGCTTTAATATCTTCCGGGATCGTGTGATCCCGCTCAAGTTCCTCTACCCGTTCCGGCAAAGGCCCATAATTCCCAAATGTAGGCTGCTGCTGTAAAGCAGCCTGTAAATAGTCCATCCCCCCACGCTTCTGCATATCGTCGAACGAGACGACAATCCCCTTTTTATAACCTTCGGGCATGCCGTAACTGGCTTCATGAGCTATTCTCCGGTTTTCCCAATCAAAGCGATGTTGTGCAAAGGCTGAAGCGCCCAGGCGCGGCAATACCAGCTGGACCGCTTTTTCCATCATGACATCCAGGGGCAAATTGGAATTGATCATCCTCAGGATGTCTCTCAGACTCTCAGCTATTTTTCGCCGCTGCTCAGCTTCCTGGGTGCGCTCCTCCACACGCTGCTCCATGGTTGACAGGGTCTCCTGCAATGCACGCTCGGCTTCTTTTTGCTCCGTCAGGTCAATGACCATGCCATCGAAGTGAGTCAGGCGTCCCTCGCTATCAAAACCAGGATTGGAGATCGTATGCACCCAGCGCCAGCGATTTTCTCTATGGTTGAAGAAACGCGCCGGCTGGTTGTAAGGTGCATGCTCTTCGAATGCGCGCCGGTTCGCTTCTAACACGCGAGGTAGATCATCCGGGTGTAAGTTGGCGAACCACTGCTCAAAATTGAAAAGATCGTCCACGCCTGTCAGTTCTTCGATTGACGGGCTGGCAAGAACAACTTTGCCTAGGTAAGGGCTGGATGGATCAATTTGCACGCGATAGATCGCAAAGTGTCGGGCATTCTCAATCACTGAGCGCAGCATGGATTCGCTTTCTTCCAAGCGAACCAGTGTGCCTTTGAGGCGTCGCTCGGCATCCATACGCTCGGTGGCATCAATCGAGACATTGAGCAGGCCGACCACGCTATCTTTCTCATACAGCGGCGATAAGACAATATCCCAGTAAGAAGTGATCCCACCTGTTTCAATTCGGACTGCATCTTGCCGGATAGTCTCACCATCAAATACTCGATTAAATAGAGGAATAAGCACATCCTCGGCCCCAGGTTCGAGGTCAAAAATGTTCCTGCCCGGGGTCACATCAACACTCATCGATGGTGTGTACTGACCTATGAAGGCAGCCCAGGTAGGATTGCAGCGGCGCAAGATGAAATCGCGGTCAATGATAGCAATGCCCATGGGCATATGGTCAAAGAGCATCTCGAGCAGATTGATCTGCCTGCTCATTCCGGGATCGGGATTAAAAGCAACCACCTGTTCGTGTGGCTCAGCCTCACTGGCAAGCATTAATTCAAATTCACAGGCCTCAGCCCCACATGCCTGGCAAGCACGTTCCACACAAACGACATCCTGTCGACCACTGATAATATTAATAAATCCCACCAGCACGCCAGCCGTATAGGCGCAGGCTGCTTTTTCAGATTGCGTCCCATGCTGGCGCATCATCCAGGCTTCAAAGGCATCGCGAGCCCGAATGACCAGGCGCCCCAAAGGCCACTCTATCTCACTGATCTCGAAGTGGCCAAAACCAGCAGCTTGATAAGCCAATAAACAGGCCTGAAATTCAGCTTGACGTTGATCCATATCTTCTGAAAAGAAGGCTCGCGCAAAACTTGCACCCCCATTCGCACCAGCTTGCTGTAAAACCGAATTGGTCAGCCGCTGTCCGATGAGCGCCTCCAGCTGGCGGCGTATGGACCAGAAACCGGCCTCGATCTCCAACAAAGCCATGCGCGCTCCGCCAAACTGGAGCAGCCCAGGAGCAACCTGGATCAATTGGGGCGGCACCTGGGGTGCCATATCTCGGTTACCCATTCATATCGCTCACATCACCCTGGACGGAGGACTCTTCATAAGGACGAGCCACAGTCAGTGGGATAAACCAGACTACACCTCTGGATCACGATTCATTGAGTAGATCAAGCGCAAGCCAATCAGAGCCAGGTTGGGCTCGACCAGCTCGATCACCGGTGTCTCACTGGCAATCAACTGCGCCAGGCCTCCAGTTGCCACCACGCGCGCATTTTCCCCAACCTCAGCGCGCAGGCGCTTTACCAGGCCTTCTACCAGTCCGGCAAAGCCGAATACCACGCCGGACTGCATGGCATGGATAGTGTTCGTACCGGTGGCGTGGGGTGGGCGGGAGAGCTCTACCTGGGGCAGGCGGGCGGCGGCGCGGAACAGCGCATCGGCGGCGGTGCCTACGCCGGGTGCAATCGCCACACCCACAAAATCACCAGCGGCGGACACCACCGAAAAAGTGGTGGCAGTGCCAAATCCGATCACAATCACCGGTGTGCCGTACAGGTGGCGCGCCGCCACCACATTGACAATCAGATCGGGGCCGACCTCCGCCGGGTAATCCGTGTGGATCACCAATCCCGTTTTGATATCCGGTCCGATCACCACCGGGTCGATCTGAAAATAACGCCTGGACAGCTCGGTAAATTCCTGGGCGAGCACCGGCACAACCGAGGAGAGCACGCAGCCGCGGATATCCTCTTTGTGTAAGCCTGCCGAGGCCAGCAAGCTGAGCAAGAGCATGGCATATTCATCCGCCAGCCGGTCGCGCTCGGTAGCCAGGCGCCAGTGAGCCTGTAAATGTTCACCCTCAAACAGGCCCAGCTTGATGTTCGTATTGCCAATATCAATGGTCAAGAGCATATCAAACCTCTTGAGTGACTAAACGGTTGAACCCTTATTCTTGCCGAAGGACAGTCCCTTCCAGGCCGCCACCACTGCCACGACAACAATCACTGACACAATTATTTCTGCAATGGCGTTAGGGATCACCAGCGGGATGATCACAGCAGCCGGAACATACCCTCTCAGGATAAGGGCGCCAACTACCAGAATTGTATTGGTCAGGGTACCAGCTACAGCCGCGCTGCCCGAGGCTAACCATTCACTGGGTCTACGCAGAGCTGAATAGACATACGCTGCTATTACGCCAATAAAGATCCTTGGCAGAATAGATACCAGAGGATCGCTGAACCACAGGTTACCTGGAGGAATTTCAGTTGGCGCCAGCATAAAACTAGAAATGCCAAAGATCAGGCCGATCAACAATCCCACCACTGGCCCTTCCAGGATACCACCCAGGATCGCCGGAATATGCATGATGGTAATACTGAGCGCCAACGCACCTGGAATAGTGATATATCCCAGCCGGGTGACACCAAGGACAATTGAAATCGCTCCTAATAAACCGGCGATGACAATCTGACGGACACTAAGTTTCATGGCAACCTTCCTTATATGGAGAATAGATGGAATTATTGTCCGGTTAACTGCCTTAATAGTAACAGAAATTTTGCATCGAGGACGTCGAAAGGCGCCAGCAGCAGTGCTGCGCTCAATCCAATTACCAGCAGCAAGGCCAGACCATCCTGAACAGTGAGTTGTAACTGGATGTAATGGGTGCGCCCCCGGCCTCCTGTATAGCCACGCGCTTCCATCGCCTCAATCAATAGCTCACCCCTTCGCAAGGTTGTCAGGAACAGGGGAATAAGCACCGGTAAGAAATGGCGGATACGCTGGATCGGATTGGCGCCCAGGCGGATATCGGCGCCGCGCGCCACCTGCGCTTTTAGCAGTTTTTCCAACTCTTCTGCCAGGGTGGGCACAAAGCGCAGGGCAATGGTGAATACCATGGCCAGCTCATGCGATGGAAAGCCAATCCTTTGCAAGGGACGCAGTAATTTTTCGATGCCGTGCGTCAGCTCTGAGATGGTGCTGGTCATGGTCAGCATGCCGGTCAGCAGGATCAAAGTCACCAGGCGCAAAATCATACCAAACACAGAAAGGATCGAGCAGCCATTAATCTTGATCAGCCAGAAGCTCCACAGGCTTGGGCAATCCAGATTTGCAGAAGAACCCCAACCGAAGAGTAACTGCAGGATCGCAATAATAATGAGGATCGGTAAAGCCGGGCGCAGGCCACCCATAGCAAAACCCAATGGTACCCTGGCCAGCAGCACCAAGCCAACAATCACCACCAGCAGCGCCATCAGACCGCCAACGCTGGAGATGGTGATAATCGACAGGATCAACAGGCCAATCCCAATCAGCTTGGTGCGCGGGTCCAGGCGGTGCACGACAGAGTCGGTGGGCAGGTATTGCCCGATCGTGATGTGGCGCATCAATTCCAGATCTTCCACCCTGCCTCCGCCTGCTTAATCGCGAACCGCGACCTGATAACCAGCTCTGAGGATTGCCTCAACGATCTCCGGGACGGTCAGCGCCGTGACCTGGATGGGCCAGCCCGCCTCACACAGGCGGGAGGCTGCCAGCACCAGCGGCAAGACCGGCATATCCCCATCCGTACGACCCAATATCGCGCGCACCGGCCCGGTGCGAGATACCCGCCCTTCGTGCAAGGCTACCACCCGCTCGCACAACGCCAGGACATCCTCCATGCGGTGTGAGCCAAAGATAATTGTGACGCCAGTCTGGTTGATCTTGCGGAAAATCGCCAAAACTTCTGCGCGCCCGCGCGGATCCAGCCCGGAAGTGGGTTCATCCACCACCAGTACAGACGGCTCCATCGCCAGCAGACCTGCCAGCGCCGCCCGGCGCTGCTCTCCACCGGAGAGCGTCTGGGTGAGACGGTCTTTAAAAGTTTCAAAGGGCAGGCCCACCGCATCCATGGCGTCTTTGACCCTGCGGCGCACTTCTGCCGGGTCCAGCTTCAACTGGCGTGGACCAAAAGCCACATCATCGCCTACATAACGCTCAAAGAGCTGGTCTTCGGGCTGCTGGAATAGCAGGCCCACTTTCTGGCGCGCCTGGCGCACATTCAAGGCGGGGTCTGTCCAGTCCTCACCATCCACAACCACTCTGCCCGCTTGAGGGCGGATCAAGCCATTCAAATGCTGCATTAAAGTAGATTTACCCGAGCCGGTCGGGCCGATCAGCCCGGTAATATCCCCCCGGGCAATTTGCAGGTCCACCCCCCGCAGCGACGGTGACTCCAGGGGTGTGCCCCTCAGGTACGCATGCTTCAAACCCTCGACAGTGATAACCGGATCAGCAATTTTTTCTGGCACTGGCTGCGGGGCGGGGCTGCAGGCAGTATTTTCAACCGGATCATCCAGTGTAGCCGGCGCCTGACCTAAGGCTGCCAGCAGTTCCTCCACTGTCAGGCAAACAGGCAAACCCAGTCGCGTGGACAGATCCGCCAGTGGTGGGATGTCCAGGCCCAGGCTGCGCAGCTCAGCCGCACGCCCGAAGATTGCGTGAGGGTCACCATCCATCACCACCTGCCCGCGCTGCAAGACAACCACCCGGCTGGCCTCAGCGGCCTCTTCCATTTCATGGGTAATCGTCACCAGGGTTGTGCCCTGCTTTTGGAAGAGGCGCAGCACCTCCACCACTGCCCGGCGTCCCGCCGGGTCGAGCATGGAGGTCGCCTCATCCAGGATCAAAGCACGCGGTCTGAGTGCCAGCGCTCCGGCAATCGCCACGCGCTGCTTTTGACCTGCAGACAGACGGTGCGGCGGGCGGGCGCGCAAATCCCACATGCCCACGGTTTCCAGGGCCGACTGCACGTGCCCGGGCATTTCCGATTCAGGGACGCCAAAATTCTCTGGTCCAAAGGCGACATCTTCTTCCACTGTAGTCGCTACAATCTGAGAATCCGGCTGTTGGAAGACCATCTGTACTACCCGGCGGAGCTCCCCGCGCCGGACGGTATCTTCCGTAGGGACTCCCGCCGCCAGCACCCGGCCCTGGCTGGGCAGCAGCAGGGCATTCAGGTGGCGCGCCAGGGTGGATTTTCCTGAGCCATTCGCTCCGATGATCGCCACATACTCGCCGGGATAGATCTGCAGATCGATCCCGCGCAGGGCTTCGATAGGCGGCGTGCCTGCATAGATATGCCAGACGTTTTGGAGATCAAAAATGGGGGAGGTGTCGGTGTGGTTGACCAGATGCATACATCAACTCTCGGCAGTCTATGTTACCACCACTTGCGGCAAGGCCATATGGTTGGAGGGTGACCTTCCTACCTCAGCCATCATTTCCACGGTTTCTGGCTCCAGGGGTCGGATGGACTGGATCGTTAGTTGATAAGCCTGATTGTACGAGATCACGTCAGCACCCCAAAATCCTGTGCACGAGAGATTGCCTGAGGCAGCTTATCTTATCACCGCTCCAGGTGTTGTGATAGAGATAATTAGCATATCGATCTAAAAAAAACGACCTGCTTTTCAGCAGGCCGTTTTATCAAAGCTATCGTTCAAACCAACACAATCATTCCTCCAACATCGTCCCGGTTGACTCTGAGGGTCCCGCGATCAAAGCCGCGTCGATCTCGATCGTTTCGGCATAGATCAAGCGTCGGGGCTGCTCGCGCCGGACGCGCCGACCTACCTGGACGGTCTTAACATAAGTTGCCGGCAGATACTCATATTCCCGGATTAATACCCGATATTCGCCTGCTTCAGGCAGCTGGGCAAAATCCACTGTCCCGCTCCAGCGGACCAGCCCGGTTTGGGGTGTGATAGGGGTTGGCATACGGCTGATTGTGGCCGTTCCAGCCGGGGCGTCTTCCCAACCCAGGTCGCTCAACACCGCAGGGTTGCGGCGCTGGATGCTCACCTCGACAAGTGTAGGCACAGTGACCAGGGGATTGGGCTGCCGCCCGGTGATCTCTGGCACCGGCCCGCTGGGGGCAGGGCCACTGACCGTGAGGCGCAGGCGGCGTGGATGGTAAGGATCAGCCGTGATCATTGCCGAGCGTTCGGGGGTCAGTTGAGCATAGTCCGCCAGCATCACCGCCGAAAGCTTGGCGTCCGGCAGAGCGTGCGGCTGGTAGCGCACAAATGCCAGGCGGATAAATGGGGTATAGGCTTCAGTCTGAATATCCACCGTCAGGTCGGCAAACCATTTCTGGGTTTCATAATCAAAATCGACCGTGAAACCTGCCACCTGCACGCGACCAGGAGCTTTACCGGGCAGGCTGAGGTTATATTCGTTGGCGATTTTATTAGGGAAATGATAGCCGTTGGGAATCAGGCTTAACCCCGGGGATGCCCAGATCGGGTCAGCACCCCACTGAGTTACATACCCCTTCCACAGCTCACGGTCAGTCAGTGAGCCATTGATGTAATCATAAAGTGCCACCCCCAGCAGTTCGCCCGCGCCAGATGAAAACCAGGGACGTTCCAGATAAACTCGCAGCCCGCCGCCAAAGCGCACGCTGCGCTTTAGATTGGTCTGGGTCTGGCGCTGCCAGCCAAAGGTGGGCACAATATAATCCACCAGCGGCGCTGCCGGTCGCGCCGATGCCGGCACTTCTACTTGTACCGGCTGGCTGCTGCGGATAAAGTCCAGGTTTTCATCCTGGGCAAAATATTCCTGGTAGCGCGAGGTGGCCCGCACGGTATAGAAAACGGTATGGTGTCTGGTATCGTTGAGCGCGTGGCGAGGGGCAGTATCGCCGTAGATGGTCACGCCGCTCCGCAGGTTGCCCAACTGGTCGCCGCTGCGAGCGAAACACAGCAGGCCATGGTCAGCGTCGTAATAGGCTTGCTGGCGGTAATTGGGGGTTCCGTCGCCGGTGACCAGATAGCCTTCTTGCGTGGTAGGGATCAGGATCTCATCTGCCAGGGCGGTATTCTTTTGTGAATAGTCCACCCCTTCCAGGCGCGGTCCGCTGAGATCATCGTAGGGATCATCCCATTCAGCCAGTATATCTATCTTGCCAGTGCTGGCGGCATGGATATGCAGACCACCCAGCAAGAACGCCTCGGTCGACTCGGGTCTGCGCCAGGCGGTAATGACGGACGTCTCGGTTGCTGCCGGCAGGCCGCTCTCCGGAGCCGTTTGCAACACGTTCGGGTCAGGATCCAGAAATTCATTGATCTGACCAAAACCGATATCCGTCCCATACGGTACGTGCTGGGCAGCGATGGCAGTAAACAAGGGATTGCCAATTGGCTGCTGCACGGCATGCACCAGGTTCAACAAGGTGGGCGGGGTAATCATCCAGTGCCCGCCTTCGAGCGCACGCTGCAAGATGTGGGCAATCTGCTCGCTGTCAACCTGCGGATTGAGCACGGGCAAGGTGGGGTCTTGCAAGGTGATGCGATCGATATACTCGCGCAGCCACTGCCAGACCCCCATGCGTTTGAGGTCATCTGGCAGCAGGTAGCTGCTGAGCGGAGTGAGCGCCTGGGTACCTTTGGGCAAATGGACCGTCAGTACCCGACCCTGTGGGTCCCAATCCGGAGGCCCATCCCCATCTGCCAGCGCCAGGCGGAAGGGCTGCAGCTTTTGCCAGTCTCCAGAACCGCCGAAGCTGACCAGGATCGCCGAGCCGGGACGGGGATTGGCGTCGACCAGGGCTTGATACGGAGCCGGAGCAGGTACACCACCCCCGGGTTCTACTGCTGCCAGGCTGCCTTCCGGCGCGCCGGGTAGATCGCGCAAGGCCGCGCCGCGCGCCAGTACATCCGGCAAATAGGGCAGCACATCAATCTGATCGCCTGCCTCCAGGGGGAATTCCTTGAGCTGCCCGGCAACTTCCACTTGCACGTGGTTGTACTTGCCCTGGTCGCGGGCGCCGATCAGGTTGTACATCGCCGGGCTTTTCACCAGCTTGCCGTTGGGATCATCGAACATGCCGATCTTCTCGGCCACCTCCACACTGGTGCTGGGAGGCGAGATGAAGCGATCCGAAGCGCTCAGATCAGCCGGATCATTATCCTTGGATGGATCATCATTAAAAGTGCGCATGACCAGTCGCTCAAGCTGGGAGCCAGGGCTGGTCACAGCCTTTTCGTCGCGCAGCAGGACAAAGGGAGCAATCACCGGCTCGTAGCGCAGGTAGGGAAAGCCTTCCGGGTCACGCGGCAGCCCGCCCAGGAAAGCCAGCAGGTGCGCCAGAGGGTCGTCATGACCCAGGCTGTTCCCACACAGATCAACTGCCCGGACGCGCAGGCGGTAACGCCGTCCATAGCGCAGCGCAGGCAGCGAGCCGGGGAAGGCTTTGAACTCAGTGGTCATTTTGAAGGGCGTTGCCGGCTCGTTCTGGGGATGGTCTGGATCTTCCACCAGGGCATTGGCCGGGTCCGGGTCAGCGGACAGCGCCTTGCCAGGGAAGGGAGCGCTCAGGCTCCAGCCCACCCAACGCGCGACGGATTCGTTCAGATACAGGTCGTCCGGGGTAGGATTTTCCGGGTCTGGCGCAGCCTGAGCCGCTGCTAGCTCCGTGAAGCCTTCTTCATCTGTTGTGTTAAATACCTGGTCTTCAATGTGGTAGACACCATTGCGGCGGTGCAAAGAATGCCATTCTCCGCTCAGAGAATCCCAGATATCGATACGGAAGCCCTGGGTCAGGTCCTCGGCAAAGAAAGGCCGGTTGAGCGGGGCGCTGTTCGATAGATCTGCGTCGAACTGTTGATTCTCCTGAAATGAGTGCAGCAGGCTCAAGGCACGCCCATCCGCAAACAACGAAAAACCGCCCGAACGCAAGGCCGGCAGGGTGGTCGTCTCATCAAATACTTCCGGGTGGTCCGAAGGTTCTGGACCAGGGCGGCTCGCCTGCCAGCTTTCTGCCAGCAGCGAATTCTTGAACATCCCGCTCTCCAGGTCCACCTGAGCCAGGCCAAAGCGGGTTGGGTCGAGATTCAGCAGGCCAAACACCTCCAGGTCTGACAGCCCGCCGCCCAACAACCCGGGCGCGGTGGTGAAGACCTGCCAGGGATTGGTCGCGCCTCCGACGCTGAAATACAGGTAAGCTGTCTCCAGCGGCGCCATATTGGGCGGAGTCTGGGTAGGGATCGCCCAGTTATGATGGGGCACATCCACCACGGAAAGCCGTTTGGGGACATTGATCGGGGTTGTGGCAACGAAACTGCGCGGCAGCTCAAAATCGAACACCAGGCCCAGAGCGCGCAGTAGCTCGGGATAGGAATTGAGCGAGCTCAGCGCCTGGTGGAAATCGATCAGCGTATCGAAATCGGGTGGATTTTGAGCAACAGGCGCTCCTTGGGGCATGTGAGTATAGACAGCGAATTGGTTGGCAACGAACTGGTTCAGTCCTTTCGCCTGGGGGGTGCCCGCTGCCGGCATATTCAAGAGCGTGCCGTCAGCATCCAGCCAGTCCGCATTATAGTGAGCGGATTGCAGTCCGACTGAGCTTACCTGGCTAAAAGCGGCCCGGAGCTGCTTGCGCAAACGCTCTCCCGTCTCGTTGGTCCAGTTGACCTCCAGGCCTGAGAGCAGGTTCTTCAGGAACTCGCGATGAGGTGAATATCGCTGCTCCTTGGATTCGACAGGCGACCGGTCGGGCAAGCCCAGGACAACCCCTGCCTGCTGGTAATTCGATTTGAGCAGGCTCAACGCCAGGCGCGCCGGATAAGAGAAGATCGCTCGCTGGCTGTAATCCTGATAGGTGTGCGAGCGCACATAAGTCTCTTCATTAAACATCGCCTGCCACAGGTCTGGACGCAAAGGCGCCCGGTCGATCTCCAGTTTAAGCTTGCGGTTGCCGCGCTTAAAGGTCAGCGCCAGTCCGTTATTCGCCAGATCGCCGGTCCAGTTGAGCCAGTCGGGGAAGTGCCCAAGTCGATCGGCGTCGTAAAGACGGGGTGAAACGTACACCGATACGGGCAGCGTCTCAGGATTGAGGCGCATCCCGCGCGACATCACCGTAAAGAGAATGGTCTGGTTGGCCATAAACTGCTCTCCTGTAACCGTTGTTAGCGGTCCAATTCTCTGCTCACTTTATGCAAAAGCCCCGGCATATTCGTCCCAAACTTCCACAGAGTCAAACCCTTCCAGGAAGTAAGGGTCACCGCTCGAGCCTCCAAAACGCTTTTCAACGGTGATCTCTACCGAGGTGCTGAAGAAAAGCACCTCCACCTTCACTGTCAGGGTAGCGCGTCCGTAGGCAGCATTCTTGGCGAATTCGTAGGCAAATACAAGGTAAAACTCCAGCGAAACTGTGATCAGCCCCAGGACAGACAAATGCCCACCCATACGCAGGTAGCCAGCCAGGGTGGCAGCATCGACCTCATTCCCATCGATGGTCTTGCGCTGGATCGAGAAGTAGATGCCCGCCATAATGTAGACACCGCCGCTCGCCACGCCCAGGTCGATGGAAGCGCTGGCCCCGAATTCCAGGGCAGCTTCCAGCATCTTTATCCCCAAGGTATCGAGCTGCAGGTGGAAGAAACCGCCCCCGCCGAAGATCATCACGGTCAGATTAAAGGGTTTCTCGCGGCTCGAGAAGCTGAAGTCAAAGGTTGGACGCCCATCCAGGAAGGGCAGTTCCAGAAAAGCAGCCAGGGTCACCTCTCGCAGAGAGAACACCCCCACGCCTACCGGCGGCAAGCCAATGCTGAAGCCGGCTTTGACTTTGGCAGGCGTGATATCCAGGCTAGGGCCATCGCCGAACAAACCAGCCGGGATCGTTTTGCGCAGCTCTTCTACAAACTGCAGGTCTTCCATAAAGCGCACGGGGTTGTCTGAATCCAGGCCGACATCCACTTTCAGCTTCTGGCCGGTCTGGGTGTGGAACTCGAAGCGATCAAAGAGCACCTCGACGATATGCAGCAGCTCAATAGTGAAATTGGTCAGGCTGCCATCCATGCGCGCCATGGCCGGGTCAGGAGTGGGCGGCGGAGGCAGTTCCACAATCTTCTCCACCCGTCCATGGATCTCCAGCACTGCCGGTGTACCATTTTTTGCCGCATGAAAGGTGACAATCCCAAAATTCAGATCCTTAACCTTGGGTGTCCAATCCAGGGTAGTGACCAGGCGCAGCTTGACTGACGGAGGCGGTGCGCCCAAATCCTCTTTATTGAACTGCACCTTAGGCGCCCCAGCCCCCAAGGTCAAGGGCTCAAGCAGATCAGCCAGGCTCAAGGTGCCAAATAGCTTGGCTGCATCTTTTACATCCCCAAAAAAGTCGCCTGGATCAAATTCATCCTGGGCGATCTTATCCAGATCGCCTGCCATTGGACCCATCTGACTGGTCAGTCCAGAGATCGACAGGTTAGGGGTTGCAAAACCACCTGCCTGGTCAGCAGCGAACTCGGATAATAGCCTGGCCTTCTGCGCCACGCCCGATGAAACCTCTTCTACAATCTCGGCAAACAACCCGGTGGTATTTGCTGGATCATTACTGAGGAATTTATCGGAGAGGGCAATCTGCGTTCCAGCCGGTTTGCCCAGCAAGGCTTCCACGGCCGGCAGGTTGACTGTAGCCATGAACAGCCTGGGCAGGAAACCCCCAAAGGTTTTATTCATAGGGGCGCTGTGGGTGGTGAAATACAGGTGAGAAGTGTCCAGAGTCGTGTTCTCGGTTCCCCCGGCGGGTGCATAAGTGACCTTCTGACCGGGGACGAGACAGGCGCGCGCCTCCCCACTGGCATTGTAAGCAGTTACCACAAGGTCGCGATGGCCCTCGCCAAATGGCACAAAGACCAATGAAGCGTTGAAATTCACTGCATTTCCAGAGAGATCCTCGGCGACAGCGCTGAATTTAAAATCATCTGCGGGCTGCGTGCCTGTGCCGAGGCGCACCCAGAAAGAATAGGTTGTGCCGGGAATCTGAGAGCCATCTTCTGGGCGAGAAATGTCGGGAGTGACCAGGGTCGTCAGGCGAATGTTTTTGAAAGGCAGCCCGCGCCCATCATTATCAAGCTGGCTCTGCACCTCCGGCGCGGTATAGTCGCGCAGCGGCTGGCGCACCACGATATACATGCGCTGGACGAGGTAGGCCAAGGGCGTGGTGTACCCATCACTTCCGATCTGATCCCGGATTTTGCGTTCGCTGACCTTGATTAAAGCTGCCCGGTGCCCGAAAGGATATAAATGGCCCTCATAGACAATGCGCACATAATGGTCACGCCCCTGGGTAGCGATATGCCGCCATTCGGAAAGGTTGAGCAGATCGCCGGTTTCGCCCAGCAAGCCCGGCCATAGAATACTGCTGAGATCTCCCATCCCCAGGGCCGACAGTTGTGCGCTGTTGGGCAACTGCGCATCAGTTGGCGAACTATTTTCCCTTACTGCAGGATTATCAGCCTCCTCAGCCGCACCTCTAACTAAATTCAACCCAATATTTTCCAACCCCTCCGCCAGGCGCCCAAATTGAGGCCGCAGGCGGCTGAAGTCTTGCACATAACGCGTCCAACGGTTGTTATCCCGTTGAAAGATGATGATGAAGGGCTTGAAAGGAGCTGGCGGATCCCACTCGCCGCGCGAGGCAAGCCACCCGCCCAATGGGGAAAGCATCAATCGCTCAGCATTCACTGGCAGAGGCTCATAGGAACGGAAATCATCCTTATCTTTAACATAACCGTGAAAAGCTGAAGTTAAAACCACGATCTCATGCCGGTCGCTGGGAGTCATGGGGGTCAACACACCCCAGTCGGCATCCGGCTTCTGGAATTGAGGCGGGTCATCTGCCTCAAATTTTTCAGGGTTAAAATCCGGCGACCAGATGGCGCGTAGAGGAGCCGTCTGCTTGCGAGTGACCTCTATAACATTCCCTTCGGAATCCTTTAGCATCAAACGCGTGTGCCAGAGCTCGGTCAGGCTGCGCACCGTCTTTGCCTGCCGGGCATGGCGCCAGGTAGCAGCACTGTTTGGCGATAGTACCAGCCGGTAAGGCAGCTCGATGGCTGTCTCGAGGCGCTCGGGTGGTTGGATATCGGGCGCGTTCTGGCGCTCCTGGGGAGTCGGGGCGGCAGGCACATCCGCCAGCTCCGAGACACTCAGCTCCCAACCATCCCAGTCCAATAATCTTTCAGTAGTGAAAGGGATGCGCACGCCATCTCCCGGTGGGATACGTAATACCAGGCGGCTTTCGCGGCTGATGCGCGCCGCAACTGGCGGCACAGGCTCTGACTCCTCCGGTAGTTCTGTGTTGTAAGGCTCATTGGCTTCATCAGGTGGAGGGTTACTCTGTGAAGACTCAAAAAAGGCCTGCTCGGTGATCGACTGGGGTGGAAACGAGAAGATCAGGTAAGCCGGCTGCTCGGGTTTTTCGAACACGAGCGCCGGATCCTTGATATTGCTGCTATCTAAGAGCAGGTTCTCAGCTTCTACCTCCAGGTTTAACAGATCATCCGCACGCAATAATACAAACTTAAATGGCATGACACGCCTCCTTGCTGATTAACGACCCGAGCTCATGAATAGCTGATGTGGCTGAGGCCAAATCCTCAGGCTGACCGCTCTAGAATATTCAGGCATGCGCGCAAATATCGATGCAACAACAGCGGAGCCATAGTCAATTTATATTCAGGAGGCTGCTTGGAATGTTAGATTCCAGAAAGCGAATGATCATATAAGGCGTGGTTTTGTAGCGCTGGGATTCGATGGATGTGGCAACTATAATCACTACTGGATAAGGCTTTCGCACAGACTCCCAGGAAGACTGATCTTTGCCAGACGAACACAAACGTAAAACTTACCACCTAATTTGGATGATTTATATCCGATAATATCCTAGCAGAAAAAATTTGTTTGTCAATGATGATTCAGTTAAGTGTGGGAATACCATCAAAAAATTTACGCAAAATCACAGAGGAAGGACGATATACAAAAAAAGGTTGATTTTGACTCAGCAGGTTCGTATTAAGAACAAAAAATCCGCCGGGCAGCGGATTTTACCCCCACATCTAGGTGACCCCGACAGGATTCGAACCTGTAACCAATTGATTAAGAGTCAACTGCTCTTCCATTGAGCTACGGGGCCATGCGTGGCGTATTATACCCCAAAGGATCGCTTTGTCAACGAAACTTCAACCAGAGCCAGGAGTGCGAGCGGCCAGGCTAAAATCAGTGAGACATCCATTATCAGGTTATAATTGCCAAAGCTAGCCGGTAGTTTTTCTGTCTGGCCTGCACCTCCATCCTGTTTATTGTAAAGTTGTCATCATCATGAACCTGGGGCTGATAGAATCTGTGTTAGGCAAAGAGACGCTGTTGATCGTTGAAGACAACGATGCGCTGCGTGATGGTTTGCGCGAGATGCTTATTCAGGAGGGTTTTACCGTTCTTACCGCTGCCAACGGCAGGGAGGCCCTCCAGCAAATGGGTGCTCTGACCCCCGACCTGATCGTTTCAGATATCGCTATGCCCGAGATGGATGGAATGGCATTTTTCTCGGCAGTGCGCGCCCGCCCAGAGTGGGTGACTATTCCTTTCCTGTTTCTTACTGCTCGAGGAGAAAAACAGGATATTCTGCGCGGTAAAAACATGGGGGCAGAAGATTATCTGATCAAGCCGCTTACCCGCGAAGAACTGGTGACCGCAGTACGTTCGCGCCTGGTGCGCTCGGAACAGCTGCGTATGGCCCAGCTCCAGCGCGCTTACGAAGCCAGCCTGACTGCCCTTGCAAATGCCATCGAGGTCCGTGACCGCTACACGCGCGGCCATGTAGAACGTGTCACAGCTTATGCCTTAGCACTGGCAGACAAATTGAACTGGTCTGGAAAACACCTGGAACATCTCCGGTTCGGGGCAATTCTGCACGATATTGGCAAAATCCATATCTCTGAACACATTTTATTTAAAGTAGAACCCATGAGCAACGCTGAATGGGATGAAATGAGGCGACATCCCGCAAACGGAGCGGAGATGATCAAGGACATCCCATACCTGGCTCCTGCTGTCCCAATTATCCGTTCACACCACGAACGCTGGAATGGGCAGGGCTATCCCGATGGGCTGATCAGTGAATCGATTCCGGCGGGAGCACGAATTGTGGCCGTGGCGGACTCTTTTGATGCCATGACCACTAACCGTCCTTATAGCCCGGCACGCACCCTGGAAAATGCCTGCCAGGAGATTCTCCAATGCTCAGGCAGCCTTTACGATCCAACAGTGGTGGAAGCATTCCGTAGTTTGTGGGAAGAAGGCCGAATCAAAAAGATAACAACTTCCTGGAAAAATAATTTACTGGTCCGATAAGACGATTGATTAAATGAACAAAGCGGCTCGATCAGCGCATGACTGTGCTTGATCGGGCCACTTTGTTCTCCTGGTAGACCAGGCCTAGCGATTGTTGGTTTCGCGCAGCAAACCGGCCCCACGCACCCCTATCTTGCGATAGACCTGGAGAGGACTGCGCTGCTCACCATCAACCTGCAACAGATCCTTCACACGGATGCCAAACAAGCGCTCATTTTCCGCCAAATACGGTTCAATCAAATCCCAGTCAGCTGCCGAAAGCTCACTGAACGCGCCACCATTGAGCTGGTCTTCCACAACCTTATAGTGCGGGTCGCGCAGATAAATAGCCCCGCCAGAAGCCAGGGAGAACAAGTTCCCACCGGGATAAGGGGTTTCAAGTTCGCACAAATCACCATTCTCGTCATAAGCCATGCCATTGAGAATGACAAAACCTCCACCCTGGTGCGGATCACCTGCCATAAAGGATTCAGCCAAATAATCCAGGCATGTGCCATTAATCACCGCCCGCGGCCGGCCCACTGCATTGATCAGCGGGCGGCCCGCAGCCGAGCCCAGCACATAGACCTCCCCACCTTTGGCGCCATACAAGAACGTCTGACCGGTATCGCCATGGATCACCAGTTTGCCGCGCTTCATGATCTGCCCCAGCTGATCCTGACCATCGCCATGTAAATGCACCTCCGCTCCATCCAAACCCGAAGCCGCGTAATCACCCACATCGCCATACAGATCCAGGCGCAAGCCAAAGCTTTCCGGACCTAATCCGCAAGCCGCGAAGCGCCCACCGTGCCAGTTGTACGCGACAATATGCCGCCAGCCCAATGCATGCGCCCTGACAATCACACGCGCCGCTGCTTCATCGCCTTCCGGGGGAAAACCAGCTGCATCCACCACTAACACCGGAATCAGGTTGCCGCCAACAGGCTGTGGAGCTGCCAGGCGATCGCGTGTGTCCCGGGTCAGGCGGCGGGAGCAACCATCTCCAGATGCATCAAACCCGGGCGCCAACGCAAACAATCGCGCTAGATGATCATCGATCAAAGCCAACAAAGAAGCCCGCTTTTTATCTCCCAGTCTGGCATGCCGGTCGCGAAGGAATGTAAGGGATTGGCGGGCAAACTCCCATTCTTGCACGCCATGCCCGGCGAATTTAACTAATGCACCCATTCCCCAGGCCAATTCATCCCAGTTCAGGTCAGGCAAGCGCGCCTCCAACCAGCGCCAGAAAGTGGTTGCCCCGCCATCGTCAAAAGCATGCAGGCTGTACATCTGCCAATCCTGGCGGTATGCTGTCGAGGCTTGCTCCGCATCGAGGCTGGCGCGATCCACGTGCTTACGCCGCGGGTCAACGGTGACAGGCGTCCCAAACTTATTGGTGCATTCCAGGCGGAATTGTGTACCTGGCATATCAGATTGTCCGATTGTGTCCTGCTCTACGGTAAAACGAAATGCGCCTCCATCAGTGTGTGAGCCTCCACGTGCTGCCCAGTAGCGATCTGCCACGGGTTGGAAGCGGCTATCCTCAGCCGAAAGCGAGCGCAGGCAAGCATTGATCGCCTGGCGTTCAGAAGCGATCAAACCAATCTGCACCAGACCGGCTGGATCAGCGTCCGCAGCCGGCTGATTTTCATACATTGCAAATACCTGCGGGCGCAGCATGCTGGTATCGGTAATCCCCAATAATTCATAATGCAGTCCAGCTGAGGTTGGCATCCCATCGTGAACCCGCCCACGCCCAATGGAACGCGCAACGATAAAAAACCAGGGACCATCGGGAGAGCCATGCAGATGCGTGCGCTGCACAGCCTGGTATAAAGCCTGCTTTTCCGGCGACAACATCTGGAAGTCATGCTCGCTGGTTGGCGCCATAGCCTCCAGGGTGATCTCCAGTGGATAGCCATAGACCCGGTCCCACAGATCAAATAGCTGGACAGAGACCTCAGTATCCGTCAGGAAAAGCTGCCCAATGTTGCGCTGGCGCAGGTATTCACCAACTGCGTGATAATTCGCAAAATCACCGTTATGCACTAAAGCCTCATTCAGGCCGATGAATGGATGAGCGCCGCCCGGATGCCAGACGCGCCCTTTGGTCGGGTAGCGCTGGTGAGCAATCCATACATGGGCAGTTTGATCCTCCAACTGATAGTATTCGACGACATCCTCTGCGTATCCGACAATCTTCAACACCGAAAGATTACGCCCATGGCTGACCACAAAAGCTCGTTTTTCGCCCAGGCTGGCATAGAATTGCTGGTTCAAACGGTATGAATTCTGATAAACAAATTCGTCTTCCAGGGCGCGCGAATCGAGATCAGGTTTGCCAGCCTGCCCCAGCAAGCCCTGGACGTGCCCGAATTTTTCTAACTGAGCCGGTTTCACACGCACAAAATAACGCCATACATCCGGAGGCTGCACATCCAGTCCTTTAATGGCGCGGTAGTCTTGCATGTGTTTCAGAGCATAAGCCTGTGCAATCTCAAACTGCGGCTGGATATATTGAGCTTCAACTTCCTGGCGGCTGGTGGGGTCGAGCAAGGCGATCTGAAGCATATAGTGGCTTTCCAGAGTGGCCGGATCGACGCCAACCTGCTGAGCATCCAGGCCGACCATCGCAATACCTCCGCCTTTACCGTTGCCGCGGTTGTGCATCTGGCGGGAAGCCGCCAGAACATGCCGGCCTGCTACCGGTAAGTTCGCCGCAAACCCCAGCACGCCACAGCCGCCTTCAGCAGCTTCTTCTGCTCGTGAGGGTTGTAGAGTGCCGGTTAGCAATGCACGGCGAGAATTTAGAATACGCTCGGGTTCAAACCTGGTCATACTGCCTCCAACATCTAACGAATTTCACACAAATCGTCAATCACTTTCCTGCTCGACAGCCACATAGGCCGGTTCCATTTTTACCTGCGGAGTGTGGGCGGAGTTGATCAAGAATACGGCGCCGATAATCACCGCCGCTGCTAAAACAATCTGTGAGGTTACCGGCTCCTGCGCCAGAAGGTTTCCCAGGAGAATGGCGATCAGAGGATTCACATATGCATAGGTTGACACCAGCGAAGTAGGCGCCACGCGTAGCAGCCAGGTATAGGTAGCGTAACCAATTAACGAACCGAATACGATCAGATAAAGCAAGCCCAGGATAGATTTTGTCGAAATGCTAACCCAGTTTACCTGAGACCATTCGCCGGTGATCGTACCCAGGAGCAGTAAAGCCCCGCCTCCCACCAGCATTTCCAGGCTGGTGCCCATTAATGGCGATTTCGGCAGGGGGGCGCTCCGAGAGTAGACCGACCCTGCAGCCCAGGAAGCAGCCGCCAGCAGCACCACAACTGCGCCTGATAGATCAATTTTTATACCTGTACCAGAGCCCCAGGGATTGACCAGGATGAAGATGCCCAGGACACCCAGCAGTACCCCAAACAACCCTTGCCAGCCCGGCCACCTCCCCCCGGGACGTAAAGCATCTACCATCACGACCCAGAGAGGCACAGTGCCAATCAGCAAGGCCACAATCCCTGAATTGACGGTTTGCTCCGCCCAGGTCACACCGCCGTTGCCGACCATCAGCAGCAGCAGACCTATGATCCCAGCCGATATCCATTCACGGCGGCTGGGTTTTGGGTCTCCTGCCAATCGCCGCCAGACAAACAAGACGAAACCAGCGATCGTGAAGCGTGCGCTCGCCATCAGAAATGGTGGAATTGTCTCGATGGCAAAGCGGATGGCCAGATATGTTGAGCCCCACACGATGTATACGGTGATTAACCCGACCCATATTTCAAGTACAGATGGCTTCTTCATTACCTTTACCTTGATTTCTTTCTCTCTAATCCAGATATACCAGCAAGTCGCTGCGCCCACGCAATTCAGCGATCGAGCGCATGCCCAGGATTTCCAGGATTCCAGAAAGCTGCCACAGCCAGGATGTATACAAATTGACAATTTGCTGGAAGCCCAGGTCAGCATCTATCAGTTTGGCTTGTTCTGGGTCGGTGGTGGTAATTCCAAAGGGGCAGCCCAATCCTTTTTCGCACTGGGCGATGCGGATACAACCCAACGCGACCAGCTCGGCTGTGCCCAGGATAGCGCCATCTGCGCCCAGAGCGATGGCTTTAGCCACATCCCAGGCAGAGCGCAGGCCGCCGGAAGCCATCAGGGTGACTTCCTGGCGAATACCCTCAGCCTCTAAAAAGCGATGCACCTTGGGCAAGGCATATTCAATCGGCATGGCAATATTCTTCTTGGCAATCTCTGGCGCGGCACCGGTCCCGCCGTACGCGCCATCCAGATGGACGATATGTGCGCCAGCGTAATACGAGCCCACCGCCACCATATCCACATCGGTGGGTGTGGAAACTTTGACACTGATCAGCGCCTGGGGGTTGACCTGCTTGAGCCAATCCACATGCTTTTTATGATCTTCTACCGAATAGACGCTGTGGAATGGAAAAGGCGAAAACAGCGAAGTTCCCTCCACCGCCTCGCGCAGGCTGGCGACCGAAGCTGTGTTTTTGTTGCCCAGCAAATGCCCGCCCAGGCCTGGCTTTGCGCCCTGGGCGTATTTGATCTCCACAACCGGGGCGCGCTGGATGCTGGCTTCACTGACTCCAAACAACCCGGTTGCCACCTGGGTGATAATGTGCTCAGCATACGGCTCGAGAGCTTCGGGATAGCCTCCCTCGCCTGTGGAGATGTAGCTGCCCAGATATTGTGCAGCCCGCGCCCGCGCCAGCATGACCGGCAAGCCGATGCTGCCGTAAGACATGCCTGCCCCATACCAGGGAACGGGTAGGCGGCGCTGCGGTCGTTGGGGGTCACGCCGGTTCAGCAGCAAGCTGAGGTCAAAACCTGCCGGATCAGCAGCGATGATCTGGCGCGGATCACGCCCCAATTCGAAGGCAAACGCCAGGCGGTCAAAGCCGCCCTCCGAAGCACCTACCCGGTACTCCAATTCACCCGTAGGCAGCTTCCCGGTACGGGCCTGCTGCTGCGAAGAAAGCAGCAAGGCGGTAGGCCAGCGGAAATCTCCCTCGGCGCCGGCAGGCTGCGGTAGATAGGCGTAACGGCTGCGCGGCACAAGCCCGCCCATGATAGCCTGAAAGGCGCTCTCCTCGCTGCGGTGCCAGATGGTTCGGCCCACCTCACCCCGCAGGCGGCGAATTTCGCGCATGCCCATCGCCCCCAAAGCCTCCAGGAGCTGGTCGCGCCAGGCATTCATCAGGTTCACCACCCGCTGCGCGCCCCAGACAGGATCCAATTCTTCAGTTTCCACTGCACATTTGCCTTTATCTGCCCACAAGGAACAGCCCCAGGCTACCTGCAGCACAAAATCAATTGCTGCCAGATCCACACCACAGGCAACAGCCTTGGCCACATGCTCGGCAGCCGCGATGCCCCCGCTCACGATCAGCGTAACCTGATCACGCAACGCCAGGTTTACTAGATGGGTATGTACTGCCCGGATCGCATCTGGCAAATGGCGACCATCCAGGTCTTCCCCAACATCATCAGCAAACAGGTGGATAACAGGCACACCAGTTCTCACACAGGCCTCGGCCTGCTCCGCAGCAGATCCAGATAGCGCCAGGCGGGCGGCAATCACCGCCTCAGGGAAACGCTGATGTGCTTCTGCCCATAGCCCAGGGAGCCTCTCGATTGAATCAGCTTCCAATTCCAAATAACGTGGTTGCCAACTGGCAGGTAATTCGGCAAGGCGATTCACAAAGCGCGGCGCCAGCCATTCCGCCCACGGCTCGAGATCGTGATCGAAATCAGCCGGATCCATCAGGGCCAGGGTATTCAAACTTGACGCAGCTCGCGCCAGAGCTTGCAGCGCACCTCTCCCGGGGAGTGGAATTATCAGAGGTCCCAAGAGCACGGGGATTGGCAGGCTGATAGCGGGGGGTAATTGCGAGGACAGCCTGCCTTGCGGGTCGAATTCCAGGGCCATCAAATTGCCGCCTATATCAACCTGGGTAGATATCACTTCTCGCCCGTGGATACCATCACGGGTGGGACGCACAATTTCACTCATATCCAGCCACAGCCCCTCAAAACCCTCTCCCGCAAACTTCCCCCCATAGCCCGCACCAGAGATCGGGATACGCCCGGTCTCAGCCTGATACCAGGTTTGGGTGATCATCTCAGCTGTCCAATAAGCATCCCCACGTTGCGTACTGCCCAAAAAGACCTGGTGACCATATTTGACATAGGCAGTCTCGTCATCCAGGTGAAATTGAGCGGGATAGCCTCCGGTTGGTGCGGGAGCAGATTGGGTAGTGATGTGATAGCGACTGTGAGAGCTCATAAAGATCCTCCAAAAGCTGATTTAACATTAAACAAAAACAGGCACGCCAGGCGTGCCCATCCTTAAAATCAAATAAACGGAAATAATGGGTGCGCCCCTCTACATTAACCAATGCCTGGGCTAACTGCTTCGGCAGCCACTGCACAACGATTTGTCGGCAGGTTACCCACACCGGTTTGTTGCTGTGCTTAATAAGAGGGGCATACGCGGGATATGGCGATCCCGGGAGGCATCCGCTGATCTGTCGATTTTCTCCTGAGCGTAAGAAGATAAGCCTCTTCTATTTCGCCAGGATTAACCTTACCTTGCGGCAAGGAACCTCCACCTCGTCACCCTGAGCAGAGACAAAATTCTGCCAGGGCCATGCGCTAACGTTACCCAATATTCAATTGTTCAAACATCTAAGGGTGCATTTTACTCCCAAATATTGATAATCGTCAAGGAAATACTTATAAGCATTAAGAGCTGAAATCACCAAAAACATATCAATCACAAAGCGCAACGCCCGTTAATTTCCTTGTGCTTTAAGTTGTCAGACAATTGACATAGAATATTTTCTTTGATACACTGGTGTTGTCTGACAATTATAAAGAAACGACCTTCTTCATAACCCTCCCGTCATAAAATATCCCATGACAACTCTTTTAGTACGCCACGCAACCCTGCTTGTAACCATGGACGACCAGCGGCACGAGATTGCTGATGGAGGCATCTTTATTCGGGATGGATTCATTGAACAAGTTGGTCCTTCAGCGACATTACCGGAAGCAGCGGACGAAATCCTCGACCTGAGCGGTCACATTGTATTACCAGGCCTGATCAACACCCACCATCATTTCTATCAGACTTTGACCCGCGCAGTCCCGGCGGCCCAAAATGTAAATTTGTTTAACTGGCTGAAGACGCTCTACCCAATCTGGGCTGGTCTGACACCGGAAGACATATACATCTCCACGCAAACAGCGCTGGCAGAGATGACTCTGTCGGGGTGTACCGCCGCATCCGATCATTTGTATATCTTCCCCAATGGCTGCCGCCTGGATGATGAAATCGCTGCCGGCCGCGAGATCGGCCTGCGCCTGCATGCCGCACGCGGTTCAATGAGCCTGGGTGAAAGCCAGGGTGGTTTACCGCCTGATCGGGTTGTCGAAGATGAAGCTTTCATTCTCAAAGATTCCCAACGTCTGATCGAAACCTATCATGACCCGCGTCCAGGAGCTATGACCCGGATCGTTTTGGCTCCTTGCTCGCCCTTTAGCGTCACTGGAGAGCTGATGCGCGAAAGCGCCAGCCTGGCCCGCAACTATGGTGTACATCTGCACACCCATCTGGCTGAAACCGCTGACGAAGAAGCTTTCTGCATGGAAAAATTTGGTTATCGCCCGGTCGGCTATATGGAATCCCTGAACTGGACCGGTCCGGATGTGTGGTTTGCTCATTCGGTGCACGTCAATCAAGCTGAAATCGGCGTTTATGCCCGCACTGGATGTGGAGTCGCCCACTGCCCCAGCTCAAATATGCGCCTGGCATCGGGTATCGCCCCGATCCTGGACATGCTACAGGCCGGTGTGAAAGTTGGCCTGGGCGTGGATGGTTCAGCCAGCAATGATAGCTCCAACTTGCTGGAGGAAGCACGCCTGGCGCTGCTGGCTTCCCGTGTGCGCGCTGGAATCCTGGGTGCTTCACTCTCCAGCCAGGCTGCTCCTCCATTAATAACCGCCCGCCAGGTTTTGGAAATAGCCACGCGGGGGTCTGCTGCTGTTTTAGGCCGTTCGGACCTGGGTTCTCTAGAACCTGGGAAATGTGCGGATTTCTTCGCCATCAATTTAAACCGCCTCGACTATGCTGGGGCTCTCCATGATCCTGTTGCCGCAGTCGTATTCTGCGCACCTGTCCGGGCTGATTTCACGGTTGTTGGCGGTAAAACAATTGTAAAAGATGGTCACCTGCAAACTCTTGATCTCCCGCTCTTGATTGAAAAACACAATCAAGCCGCGCACCGTTTACTCAGCCAGGCTTAAACTTGGACCTTCACTCTTTGGTAACCACTTACACTGTCCCATTGATCCAATTACTGGAGAAGGCATGAATCCCACCGAGATCGCTGCTTTGACTCGCAATCTGGTTGATGTGGCAATGGGTCGCCGGCCTGCCGACATGGTTATCCGCTCGGGACGTTGGATTTCCGTCCAATCTGGAGAGATCATCCCTGATACCGATATCGCCGTCCTCGGCGAGCACATAGCTTATGTGGGGCCAGATGCCAGCCATACCGTCGGGGAAGCCACCCTGGTGATCGACGCCGCGGGTCGTTACATCTCCCCGGGCTTATTGGACGCACACATGCATGTTGAATCGGGTATGCTGACCGTATCCGAATTTGTGCGCGCTGTGATCCCCCACGGCACGACCGGGATGTTCATTGACCCGCACGAGATTGCCAATGTCTTTGGCCTCAAAGGGGTGCGCTTGATGGTGGATGAAGCTGCCATCCAGCCCATTCATGTCTGGGTGCAAATGCCCTCCTGTGTGCCCTCAGCCCCCGGTCTGGAAACACCTGGTTCCAGTATTGGTCCTGAGGAAGTCGCTGAGGCAATGACCTGGGAAGGTGTGGTTGGCCTGGGTGAAATGATGAACTTCCCAGGCGTCTACTCCAGTGAAGAGAAAATGCATGCTGAGATGGCTGCCACCCGCGCAGCCGGCAAAGTGATTGGTGGGCATTATGCATCACCAGATATAGGCTTGCCATTTCACGGATATGCAGCCGGCGGGCCAGAAGACGATCACGAAGGCACACGCATGGAAGATGCGGTGGCTCGCGTTCGTCAGGGGATGAAGGCCATGCTGCGTATGGGTTCCGCATGGCACGATGTGGCGGCGCAAATCCGGGCTGTGACTGAAATGGGACTCGACCCGCGCCATTTCATCCTCTGCACGGATGACTCGCATTCTGCTACGCTGGTGGGTGAAGGGCATGTGAACCGGGCTGTCCGCCAGGCAATTGCCCAGGGGTTGACCCCTCTGCGTGCCATCCAGATGGCGACCATCAATACCGCCGAGCATTTTGGCCTTGCGCGCCAGGTGGGGATGATTGCTCCGGGGCGCTACGCCGACATGATCATCCTCAGCGACCTGGCGCAGTTCACCATCGACACCGTCATCGCCAGGGGTAAAATTGCCAGCCAGGCCGGACGCACAATGCTCCCCATTCCAGGTTTTAACTATCCAGATTGGGCGACTCATTCAGTTCATCTCAAGCAGCCACTTACCGCAGCCGATTTTCGTCTTGCTACCCCGGCAAATGGCCGCATTACCGCCAACGTCATCGGGATCATCGAGAATCAAGCACCTACCCGCCATCTAAAACTGGAAGTCCATGCCCAAAACGGCGAAATCCACCCCAACCGGGAGCAAGATATCGCAAAAGTAGCCCTGGTAGAACGGCATGTCGGGAGCGGGCGTGTTCAGGTTGGGCTGGTGCAGGGCTTTGGTTTTGACACTCCCTGCGCCATAGCCTCCACCGTTGCCCACGACAGCCACCATATGATCGTGGTGGGCACCGATGAAAACAATATGGCTATCGCTGCCAATGAACTGGCCCGCTTAGGTGGCGGTCAAATCGTCATTCGGGATGGCGAGGTCATCGGTCAGGTCGCCCTGCCAATCGCTGGCTTGATGTCCAACGAACGCGCAGAAGTGGTCGCGCGCAAAGCTGCCACAGTGCTGTACGGCTTTGGCGCTTGCGGGTGTCAATTAAACAATCCCAACATGCAACTCAGCCTGCTGGGGCTGGTTGTTATTCCCGAGCTGCGCATTTCTGACCTCGGGTTGGTGGATGTCAATAAGTTCAAACTCATATCCGTGTTTGATCATCAGCAAAAACCTGAGGAGGCATAAGCTAAAGGCGACTAAATATGAGTAATCTATCTGTATCTCAACGCCTCCACGACGAGCTCGGCCGGATAATCGCCAATACACTGCCCGGTGAACGTTTACCCTCCGAGCCAGTGCTGGCGAAACAACTACATGTCTCTCGGGCTACGCTGCGTGAGGCAATGCGCACTTTTGAAACCCAGGGAGTCATCCGCCGCAAACAAGGCTCTGGGACTTACGTCTCAAGACAGACGGCTGTAATCGATACTGGCCTCGAAGTCTTAGAGAGTATTGAAACTCTGGCTGAACGAATCGGGTTAGACGTCAGGCTGGGCGACTGGCGCATGGACCACCGTATGGCGACTGAAGCAGATTGTCAGGCGCTCAGCCTGACCAAAGACCAGTACGTCACCACTGTAACGCGGGTGATCCTGGCTGACGAGCGACCCGTTGCATATCTGATCGACATTCTGCCCGATAATCAAGTCAGTCCAGCAGAGTTAAAGGAGAGTTTCACTGGTTCAGTTCTGGATTTATTGCTGCGGCGCGGTTCGCCGGAGTTAGTGTCTTCGCGCACCGAAATCAACGCCGTTACGGCTAATCCTGAAGCAGCGCGTGCGCTGGGCATCCAGCGCGGAGATGTTTTATTAGGCTTCGTAGCGTATCTCTATGACAGCCTTGGGCATGTAGTGGATTTGTCCTACAGCTATTTCCTGCCCGGTTACTTCCGCTTCCACGTTGTCCGTCGTGTGGGTCAACGCGAAAGCCTCACCTCTAAGGCAGCCCACGCCTGATCCTAGGCGTATCTTGCACAAGCCAAAAACATATTCAAGAAGGAGATTTACAATCATGCG